>ERZ777011.357-NODE-357-length-72278-cov-16.469324_pt1 | contig 72278 bp, 69 predicted proteins | sample MGYA00374964_ERZ777011 | MGnify/ENA primary metagenome ERZ777011 (study PRJEB29310, sample SAMD00008975) | mouse gut metagenome | study: EMG produced TPA metagenomics assembly of the Metagenome analysis of fecal microbiota from mouse which was promoted...
ACTTACGTTTAATCTTTACCTCTCTGTGTTTCTTTGCATAGCCTATCACTTTTCATTGCTTCAGACACACATACGCAACCCTGCAACTCGCCGCCGGAACAGACCTCTACACCATATCAAAGATGCTCACTCACAGCAATGTGGGAACGACACAGGTCTATGCCGATGTCGTTAGCGACCTGAAGCGCAAGGCATCCGAACAGATTACACTCAAACAGCAATAAACACACAACAGTATATGAACAACATAACATTTGAACAACTGCCGCAGGCGGTCTCCATGCTGATTGAAAAGGTGGGGCTGCTCACCGACAAGGTGGAGAAAGTGCTCGGCATGACACCGCAGCAGCATGGCGAGTGTCGCACCCTGCTTACCCTTAATGAAGTCGCGGCACTTCTCGGCAAATCGGCATCCACCATCTATGCCATGACTTCCGACAAGCGTATCCCGTACCACAAGCGGGGCAACAAGCTCTATTTCTTCCAGAATGAAATCATCGCATGGATTGAACAGGGCGGGACTTCGGGAGTAGCCAGCGAGAGCGAGATTGAAAGACGGCTTGAGGAACTGCGCAACAGTAAGAAGCGCAAGCCGGGAGCGTTGACGGACGGCAACAGCCGGATGTCCGCAGTAGCACCATAATGTCACAGTCTATGAGCAACGAGATACAGAACATACACTACTGCACCATACTCTCATCCGGACAGTGGGATTTTCTTTTGGAAGGCAGGTTTTCCCCTCTCAGGCAAAAGTGCCTCTACCGCCTGATGAACGGAGCTATGCGGACAAGAACCGCTTATAAAATCAAGGGCATTGATATTGTTTTGGAGGTGGGTCAGGTGGCGGCTTCCGATGTGGAATTAGCGAAGTTTTTGGACTGCAACCGTAAGACGGTCGGCAAGCTCATCGACAGTTTCAACCGCCTCGGTATGCTGACCACCCGGACCAACAACCGCACTTCCGTTCATTCTCTGCATTTTCTCACAGGCTGGTATGTCGGAGGTGTCCTTATTACCAATCCCCATTATATCAGACCTTCGGCTGCCGCCAAAGGACAGACGGGCGAGGTGCGGACACCTGTTTCCGACAGTCTGCCGTCAGAGGATGAACCGGGAGGCGCAGCCGTTGATTGCCACACAAAAGGGAAGGAAACGGACAGCTTGGCGACAGGCGCGGCATCCCTTTCTTCTTCCCTTCTTTTGTCAGGCAGTTCCAATTCATCAGCCGATGTGCATGACGGCGGTAGCCATAATCCGCCCTCCGATATGTTCATGGCGGACACAGCCGCAAATTCGCATATCATAGACAGTGATGACATGGCATCCGGCGGGAACGGCACAGGAAGCCACAGCGAGGCGCAGGACGGCACGGACGGAGGCAGGGTAACTCCGGGCATAGGCTCGGCAGGTCGGGAAGCGCAGGGCGCGGTTTTGAGTGGTACTCAGTTGTCGTGGGGTGACTGACTGGGCTTGCCCAGATATAGCCCACTATAACTACACGCTTCGCTTCCGTAGTTGTGGGCTCTCCCGAGGGGCCGGGCTTTGCCCCGTCCCACTTATGGCTCTGCCCTAAGAACCCGGTCGGAGGCTGTCAGCCCCCGACACCCCTGACCAAAGAGTGACCCTCTCTTTGGAATCTCCGCTCAGAGGTCTCGACCCCTGAGAACCCCGAGCAGGAAGTGACCCTCTCCCTGCACCCTCCGATTAAGGCTCCGCCCTAATAACCCTTTTCCCTATTGTAAATCTGTAAACATTATCATGCCTATGGCACAGAAGACATCAATCAACATCAAACCCTGCAACATCGGAAGCAGCGAGGCACATAACAGGCGCACGGCGGAATACCTCGCCCACATAGGCAGGGATAAGTTCTATGTACGCACCGACCTCATGGCGGATAACGAGACATGGGTAGCACCTGATTTCGGTGACACATCGTTATCGGAACGCTACAATCAGATAGCCGCTATGGTCAAGGAAAAGACTGGTCGGGCGATGCATACAAAAGACCGGGAGCGTGTGAACAAGAAGACGGGAAAGGTGTCCATCGTGCGCGGCAGCACTCCGCTCAAAGAGGGTGTCGTGGTAATCAAGGATGACACCACAATGGAGCAATTACGGCATTTCTGCAAGGTGTGTAACGAGCGGTGGGGTATCACAGCTCTGCAAATCTTCATCCACCGTGACGAGGGGCATTACGGTAGACCCGGTGACAATGCCACATGGAAGCCCAATCTTCACGCCCATATCGTATGGGACTGGATGAACCACGACACAGGGAAATCCTGCAAACTGGACGAGAAAGCCATGAGCGAAATGCAGACGCTTTTGGCTGAGTGCCTTGATATGGAAAGGGGCAACTCAAAGGAGTTGACGGGAAAAGAACATTTAGAACGTGCGGACTTTATTCTTGCCAAGCAGAAGCAGGAAGCCGAGCAGGTAAAGGCAGAAAAGGAAGCAGCCGAAGCCGAAAGGGATGCCGCAATCCGGGAGACTGACGAAGCAAAATCCGAACATGAAAAACTCCAAATCGGAAACGAGGAGAAGCAACGGCGCAGCATGGAACTTGACAGCGAAATCGCCGACAAGGAGGAACACGCACGGAAAGTTGATCGTGAGAACACGGACAGTATAAAATCCGGCATAGCCAATCTTTTCGGCAAAGGCAAATACGCAGCCATTGAGCAGGAGAACGCAAAACTGAAAGCAGAGAACGAGCATATCAAAGAATCTTTCCCCGATGCCGTCAAGAAAGAGGTGGCAAAACGGACAAAGGCACTGACCGAGGCGAAACGGACGGTCGAACTGGAACGTGACAGTGCTATGGCAATGGCTGACACTTTTGAATCCGAGAGAAACAAGGCACTCCGGCAACTTCGGGAGCAGAAGACCGGAGAGCAGCATCGCATCAGCATGGCGGTGAGCCGGGCAACGGCGGAGAAGGACAAGACAATAGAGCGGTTACAGAGTGCGCTGAAATCGAGCCGGGACATTCTGAATATTATTGCGAATATTCTCTACAAGGCAAGCGAGGTGTTCAGACGAGCCATTGATGCGATTATCCATTTCGCCACGGAACGGCACAAATCACTCTTTTCTCCCTCCGAAGCCGCCGACATCAAGAGCGTCATGCAGAGCTACGGCGAGACCACCGAGCAGAAGAAAGCAATAGGCGCATGGCTCTGTGACTATGCAGAACACCGACAGTCCTTTGATGAAATAAAACATCGCCACACACTCAATGAGGTTGGCGATGTCGCAGAGGGGGCGTATGATTGGAAAATTGAGAGAGGACAAGGGTATGCGTTATGAACCAATTTTCGTAGTATAGCGAATCGCAACAGCCTTAACGTTGGCTTCCGGATATTTGCTTTGGTAATATGCAGTGAGATCTTTGTATAACCATACACCCATAGTTTGATCCATTCGGGAGTTAGCAGATATAAACACATCATATTGCATTATTGTGTCTTCCGTATCATCGTTTACAAAAACGAACTCTCCATATCCGACAATCTTGCTTTCAGGCGGAAGTAGTTTATATGTTTCAGGGAATTCCATTGGTTCCTTACTTTTCCTAATCAGAATGCCATGCCCAACGGTGTGCATATCGTCATCCAACAAGAACCATTTGTTCACATTGGAAATAGTAATATAATAACGCAATCCCCCAAATTTATATGTACCATCGGTTTTAAGGTCGTTCTCAATGTCCTCCTTTTTATCAGCGTCAATAGCATAGGCAAATTCCGGATTAATATACGAACAATGTTTTTCAAAATACCAATTCGGGATGAAATGAGGAGGCAAATTCTCAGAGTCCTTGTGTTCTTTCGATATAACTTCCAATAGCTCGTATTCAGTCCATGCCGGGTCTCCCATGCTATAATCCAGATAACTCGTTTTACTGATACGTATTAGGTATTCATATCCTTCTTCGTATTCAAACTTGGCAATATCGCCATGAGCTTCCCACTCGTTGGAGTTATCTTTTTTAACAGCATATACGTTAGCAAATATATTATTGCCACTCGATGTCAAAACACCGGGTAGTTTCACAGATGCTACCGTGAGCGTGTATTCGCTATAATCAGTTACTTTTTTCCCTTCTTCGTTATCGTCAGTGCAAGCACACATTAAAAGAGAGACAAGTAAGATGAATTGAATCTTAAGAAAATGCGATTTCATATAGAGTATTGTATTTGTTATTCATAACTTCCTTCAAAATGATATACGAGCTGTTGGAATGGTTCATATTTTTTATCGCCAACCCATAGTTCCGTCGGAGACATATTGAATATTATGTCATGATGATAGTAATCGGCATCACCGCCAAAATGTTGACTGAAAACGATTTTTACTGTTTCGGGCGCACCATCTCCACCGGGACAAACCACAGCATTAGGATGCAACACGAAATTATATATTTGCTCATCCATTTGATAAAATTCATACGCAGCTTTGACCTGTACTGTGCCGATGTCACGAAGTCGGGATGCAATCCTTTCATCTGTAATGGACTGTGCCATTAAAGACAAGTCCATGTCGACTGTCAAGGAATCTTTTGAAACCGCCTTGCACGCATTACCTTCCGATATTGTTTCCCCATGATAATAGGAAACTCTCATTTCGCCATGATATGTACCTTTCATTTCAAAAAGTGCTCTTTGAATTTCAGATGATGAAAACTTTGGTTCATCCTTATTGCAACTTGAAATGAACACCAAGGCAATGAACAGAATAATTGTGGTTATTTGCTTCATACTTTTTCCTTTCTCGTATGGCTCAATAGAGAGATTAATTTATAATGCAGAAACGTGAGCCAACTATGCCACGTCTAAGTGAAGGTCGTAGGAAACCATTAGTGCAGATGTAACAATAGCAGCCCACGCTATATGCGTGAGAACCACTATGCTATCTCTTGCACCGAATGAAAAGTTCCTACGTTTTCACTTACAAGATGAGCATAACGCTTCTTTTTATTTCATATGTCTTGGATAGAGTTGCCTCAATCCAATTACAAAGGTAGTAAAAATCCTATAAAAGTCTCTCGATGACAGACAAAATCAGCATTTCAAAGCTCATTTTCCCCATTTTTGTACCTCATTTGCTTCTCAGAGCGTTCAAGAGCCTGTATTTTAGCTGTGAAAGATAATTCCTTGACAATTATGTTACTTCCGGCGCCACGATGAACTCGATGTGAGAGCTACTTCTTCCACTTGGCAAAAACCTCGTGTTTTTCACCGACATAAACAAGAAGGCGTAATGTTATGCTATCCAAGTATTGTGTTTGCCTGAAACACGTTCAAACTTACCATCTTTCTTAATATACCATATTTCATAGCTGGTGTAATACCCATCTCTTACATATAATACTATAAAGTCATTTGTTGCTCGTACATAATAAACATAAGGAAAGTTATTAAAAATTACGGCTCCGTTGAAGTCTCCATTGTAACGGTAAAGGTATTTCTTTAATTCCTTAATATTCTTTTTAAGATATTTAGTCGGTCTTTCATGTGCTACACTCTTACCTGCCAAAAATTCCATTAAGCGGTCCCCTATATTCCTTGTCAGGTATAACTCGTTTGGTCGCAACCGAGGTGTTATGGTGTCTTCAACCATTTTATCAAGATGCATTTGATAATATCCCCAAGAGAAGAATAGAGTGTCTTTGGGAGTCGGTGAAATAGGATAGTATTCAACCGGAATATATTGAGGAATAAACCCAAAGTCTTTCCTTTCCGACTTCTTTACATAGTGAGAAGCACAGCCTTGCAATTCTCTGATAACGTGAAAACACGAATCAAATTCAGCATTTACCGCATTGCATATATCTGAATGACAATTTACCATACCAGCTACTGAATCAGAATAGGCTTGCCAAGCCTCGAAAAATTCAGGCAAATTCTTCTTCGTCAGCTTGGGATATTTGTCAACAAAGGACTGACCGCTACAAATAAGAACGGTTAGTAACAGTACGAATATTGTGCTAACATATTTGTGCATGGTATTGGTCTTTATCTGCAAAGATACACATTTTCGCTGACATACAACGTATTCCTTTGAAATTTCGTGCCTCTTTGCTTTTAATTCTAAATCATAAAAATATCTATCAACTGTTAAGATTTAGTTAAATATTTCATCCGAAACACTCGCCTTTTCTAATCCTTTCACTCCCTCAAAGCAACTTTTTTATTCCCTCTTTTCCCTAACTGATAGTTGTACCGTTATTTTCTTATATAGTTGATTTTCAGGAATAAAAGTCCTCTCATATGAATTCCACATGAACAGCGTGGTGCGCCAGCTTCACGAGCAAGGGACTGATGTGGTCATGGTAGATACCGGTAACTCATACGAGGGATTGTGTGAATACGTGGGAGGCAAATACATCTCCTACACGGAGGAACGCCCCATTACCATGAATCCGTTCCGCATCAACCGACAGGAGCTGAACGTGGAGAAGACCGGATTCCTGAAAAACCTTGTCCTGCTGATCTGGAAAGGAAGCCAAGGGACTGTCACCAAGACAGAAGACAGACTGATAGAACAGGTCATCACAGAGTATTACGACACCTACTTCAACAAGTTCAACGGCTTTACACCGCCCCAAAGGGAGGATTTGCGCAAAAGTCTCCTGATTGACGAGCGCAACAAAGGCGGCAACCGTTCCGAAAACGAAGCGGAACTGAACGCACGGATAGAAAAGGTTATCGACGAGATAGAGCGAAGAAGAAAGGAACTGAAAGTGGAAACATTGTCATTCAACACATTCTATGAGTTCTCCGTACAACGCATTCCCGACATCTGCAACGAGAACAGCATTTTGGGGATAGACTTCTCTACCTACCGCTATATGATGAAAGACTTCTATCGGGGCGGCAATCACGAAAAGACCCTGAACGAGAATATGGACAGTTCGCTGTTTGACGAGACCTTCATCGTCTTCGAAATCGATTCCATAAAAGATGACCCGCTCCTGTTCCCCTTGGTGACGCTCATCATCATGGACGTGTTCCTGCAGAAGATGCGCATCAAGAAGAACCGCAAGGTCTTGGTCATTGAAGAAGCCTGGAAAGCCATCGCTTCCCCACTTATGGCGGAGTACATCAAGTTTATGTACAAGACCGCCCGAAAGTTCTGGGCAAGCGTGGGTGTGGTGACACAGGAAATCCAGGACATCATCGGCTCTGAAATCGTAAAGGAAGCCATCATCAACAACTCCGATGTGGTAATGCTGCTTGACCAAAGCAAATTCCGTGAACGCTTCGACACCATCAAGGCGATACTCGGACTGACCGATGTGGACTGCAAAAAAATATTCACCATCAACCGATTGGAGAATAAAGAGGGACGTTCATTCTTCCGTGAGGTCTTCATCCGCCGTGGCACGACCAGCGGAGTCTATGGTGTGGAAGAACCGCATGAATGCTATATGACCTACACCACGGAACGAGCGGAGAAAGAAGCGTTGAAACTCTACAAGACAGAGCTGCAATGCAGCCACAAGGAAGCTATCGAGCGGTATTGTGCCGACTGGGAGGCTTCCGGGATAGGCAAATCCCTGCCGTTCGCCCAAAAAGTGAACGCTACCGGAAAAGTATTGAATCTTCATCAACCAAAGACAAAACAACAATGAAACGATTCGCTCTCATAATAATGACAATAGCCACGATTTTCGTCCAACAAGCCCACGCCCAGTATTACAGTGTGAACTTCGATGCGAAAACCGTGGCCGCCATGGTTGCAGCCTACGGTACGGGAACTGTTGCCGAGGCATATTATGACGAGCAGGTACAAGCCATCCTGAAACATTATAAGGCTACGGAAGTGGCAACAGCCGGTATATTCGCAAGTAAATTCCTGGAGCGCAAAGCATTCACTGATTTGGGCATCTGGAGCAGCGCCACGGAAAATTATTACTATCGGAGAATCTATCATTTAGTGGCACACAAGATTATCCCCAAGACATGGATTGTCGCCAAGCTGATGCTCCGTTCTCCTCAGACCGCCCTTCATTGGGGCAGCTATCTGATGAAGGTGTGTGATGATACCAAAGCCCTCTGTATGCAGTTCGAGAGCATTGTCACCAACAGCACCTTGTCATTTTCGGACATCGCCTTTTTGGAGTTCAACGAAGAGATAGCCGCTATCTTGAAACTCTCGGAAATCGGCAATGTGGATTGGGAACGCCTCTTTGACGACCTATCCAAAGTTCCGGGCAATTTCACGAAAGAGAACCTGAAAGCCGATTTGGACAAACTCTATCAAATGGGAGCCGGCCTTGCCACTTCGGGTATCACCAACATCGGTAACGCCCTTTTGCAGCAAAACTCTTTCCATGAGCTGATGAACGGCAAGGTCAGCAAGGTCATTGACATCTATGAGCATTACAGCGGTCTTTTCGAGCAGTTGGAAAACAATGCAGGACAGACCATACTCGGTATCGTGGGCGGTCCGGACAATGTGGCAGGATTGTTCAAGTTCAGTGATTACAACCTCACTTCGTGGATTACCGATTATTTAGATGAGACTTCGGGCAGCTATTATACCCAGCGGTGGTATATCGCCAGACGTGACCGTGGCAGCGTGCCGCTCTGTGACTATATGCCTCCGACCGATGACAAGAGCATTCTTGAAGGTGGCGAATGGACCCGCTTCAAGACAAGCGATCCGAATTTCTATCCCAATGCCTCGCAACGGGAACAGGCCCTTTCCAATTCAGAGCGTTATGCAGGATGGTCAAGAAACAGGGTGCAACAGCTTAACAATGCTAATGACGGATTCAATTACGCCGTCAATTACTACCAGTCCTGCTATATCATCAGTCGCGGTGGCAAGCAGACCAAGAAAGCATACGCCTACGAAATCCACGTCACGAAAAGTTGGGACAACGAGGAAGTCGTTTACGAAGATCTGTTTGACTCCTACTCCATGGACTTGAATACTTTCAAGGCACAACTAAATGTACTTTTGTCAGAGTTCAACGAGAACGAAGACGGGTATGTCTATTATATCGCGTCCGACAGCCGGAACTATTATCAGGCAACCAACGAAGAGAAGCTGAAAGGCTGTGAGACGGTAACAATCAGTGTGACCTGTTCGGACGGTGCGACACTTGGGCAGGGAACGACCCAGTACAAGTGCCGTAAATGCGGTAAGACACTTAACGCCCATTCCAAAGAGTGCGCGATGAAGACCACAGCCGAGAGCGAAGAACTTGACTTGTCGGAACTAGATGCCATGCAACGGGAAGCGGACAACAAGGTTTACGCACTCCAGTCCCAAATATCCGCATTGGAAAAGGAGAATGAATCGCTGATCAAGCAGATAGCCAATGCCAGCGTAGAAGATGCCATCCCTCTCCGTCAGAAATACAATGAGAACAAGGCGGAAATAGAGAGGCTGAAGCCAGAGCTTGCCACCTGGCAGCAGAAACAGGCAGAAATCGCACAGGCTAAGGAAGAAGCCAAGAGCGAGAACGATGTGGCGACCGATGACTACTACCGCATACCGGCAATCATGCAGGACTGCAAGACGGCTTACAACATCACCTGGCAGGACAACGGATCGTGGAACGGCTACACCTTTATCAGAAAAGGGACGATACCCAATATCAACGGTATTATCACGTTCAGGGCAACACTGAAAATCGCACGCAAACCGAAATATTTTCTGGGCATCAAGATACACAGAGCCATCCTGCAAATCTCGTGGGACTTGACCACGGAATATTCCGATACCCACGTGGTGGAAGTGATGACACTCGATCCTGGCATGAGCGAAAAGGAGAAGGCGAAGTTAGTCAACGACCGTATAGCCGAGATTGCGAAAGAATATCCGAAATGCAAGATAACCACGGAATATGCCCGGACAGCCCCGCAGGAAGACACGAAGACCAGCGACATGTACCATCTGCTTTGGTCAAGCGACCGTCTTGAGATTGCCCGTGAAGTGGACTCCCGGCTTACGAAGATTTATGCCGACCTGGTATCCTTGGAGAAGATGATGCACTACAAACGCAGTATCATCGACGTGCTGAAGGATGTGCTTCCCCCAATCAATGACGAAGAGGGGCGCAGGCTGTCCCTTGTGGAAGAGTGCCACGACCGATGGATGGAGAACGCAAGAAACAAAAAGATAAAGGAGGGCAAGCGATGAACACAGGCAAGACATCCATATTCGGACTGATACTCATGTTGCTTGTCCCTTTGTCCGCAAAGGCACAATGGAGCTTTGACATAGGTACGGTGGAAGCCTACATCAACGACCATAAGCAACAGCGCAGCCTGTTGCTGGCCCGCTCTACATTGGAACACAGCAACAAACTCCTGCACGAATACAGCCGTAAGGAGACTGTCGGTTACAAGGAGTTGAACGTGGATTTGGATAAATACACCAGAGCCTTCGATGTGATTGACGTGATGTACCAGTCGCTACGCACGGCGTTGAATGTCCATTCCACCTATCAGGGAGTCAGTGACAGAATCTCGGACTACAAGGCGATGCTTGAAGATTTCAACGAAAAAGTCATCAAACGGAAGCACATCGAGCTGGCAGATACGCTGATACTCTCCATCAATGCCAGAGCCATACGGATGATAGCACAGGAAGGCGAATACCTCTACAAGTCCGTGAGCGATTTGGTATTGTACGCCACAGGAGCGGCAGCCTGTTCCACTTCGGGCTTGCTGATGCTGTTGAACAGCATCAACTATTCTTTAGACACTATCGAAAGGCATCTGAACAGGGCCTACTTCGAGACATGGCGGTACATACAAGTCCGTATCGGCTATTGGAAAGAGAAAGTCTATCGCACCAAAAGCAAACGTGAACTTATAGACGATGCTTTCGGACGGTGGAGGCAATCAGGAAAACTGGATTATTGACAAGGAAAAAACAGAGAAATATATGAAATGGATATTGACAACAGTAATGATGATGGCTGTGACAATCGGAGCAAAAGCCCAATATGTCACTTACAACCACGATTCGCCCAAGATGAATCAGATCACAGTGGGAGAAACCGGAGCCGGTGCGCTCAAACCTGAACTTTATTACACGTTGCTGCACAACAAATACAAGAAAACGGCAGCAGTAAAGAACAAGCTCGCATTCCGAACGACGGCAGGTGTGGCATCCTATCAACAGGTGGACGAGGCGGAAGCCATTGACTCCGCACTGACCAGCCGGGCCAAGATTGAAGCCTTGAATGTAGCAGACCGACAGGTGGATCTTGCCTGGCTTGCGGAAAAGGACAAGGTAGAATCCCAGATGCGGCGGTTTCAGAAGAACATAGACCGCATATTGCTGACAGGCGGCTCACCAAAAGATAAAGAACGTTGGAGCGACTACTACCAGGTATATCAATGCGCCATCAAAGCGACAAAGGATGCCTATATGCCCAATGCAGAGCGGAAGCGACAATATCTGCAAATCTATGCCGATGTCTCCAAACAGAATGATGTGCTGGTCAAATACCTCGTCCAGTTGAGCAACCGCAATGCCACTAAAAATCTCCTTTCGGCAAGCAACAACCGCTCGATAGACAAGAGAAGCATCATCAGCAATGCCATGAGCCGCTGGAATGAATCCCGGTCGGCTGTACGAGGGTCGCAAGGCGGTGACGAAGACGGTAATGAGAGTGTGAACAGATAAATATAATAAGGTATGGAAAATTTGACCCAACTCAGATTTAAGTTGAACGCTGCCAAACAGCGGAACAAGAGACTGTCAGAAAACATGGCAAAGTTGCCCGGTATCATCAGTATTATCGGCAGTACCCCTATCGTGGATGTGAACACAAAGTCGGCAGAGCTGCAACTGATACCATTCACGCAACTACACAAGTATGTCGGCAGCTACTATGCAAAAATCAAGAAAGTATTACTGGTAGAAGGTGTTATTGTACGGCAGAACGGTATGTGGCATCTACGTGAAGACCTGCAAAAGGATGGCATTGCCGTCTATACCACAGGCAGATTGGGCTGTTACTATGTCTATCACTTGAAATGGACTCCGAAAGGCGTAGCATTTATCAAGGACATTATTAATCATAAAACCAACCACTGATGGCAAGCGGAGATATACTTTCAGACTTCGGCATCAATCTGCTTGAAGAAGAGATAGATGACGTGATTTTTCAGACCAACGAATTTCTGACGGATGCCACGTTTACAGGTTCACAGGGGCCGTTTTGGTGGATACTGCAGATGTGTATGGCACTCGCAGCCCTGTTCGCCATTATTATGGCGGCAGGCATGGCGTATAAGATGATGGTCAAGAACGAGCCGTTGGATATTATGAAGTTGTTCAAGCCGTTGGCGATTTCCATCATTCTCTGTTGGTGGTACCCACCGGCAGACACAGGCATGGTAAACAGTGGCAGCAACTGGTGTGTGTTGGACTTTCTGTCCTATATCCCGAACTGCATCGGTTCTTATACGCACGACCTGTATCAGGCAGAAGCCACACATATTGAGGATAAATTCCAAGAGGTGCAACAACTCATTTTTGCGAGAGACACGATGTACACCAGTCTGCAAGCACAGGCAGACGTGGCACACAGCGGCACTTCCGATCCCAACCTGATAGAAGCCACTATGGAACAGACAGGTGTGGACGAAGTGACCAATATGGAGAAAGATGCAGCCAAACTATGGTTCACCTCTCTCACATCGGGAATCGTGGTAGGAATAGATAAAATCGTGATGCTCATAGCCTTAATTGTATTTAGAATAGGTTGGTGGGCTACGATTTACTGTCAGCAAATCCTGCTCGGAATGCTGACGATATTCGGTCCGATACAGTGGGCGTTCTCGCTATTGCCCAAGTGGGAAGGAGCCTGGGCAAAGTGGCTGACAAGGTATCTGACAGTGCATTTTTATGGTGCGATGCTCTACTTCGTCGGATTCTATGTGCTGTTGCTTTTCGACATCGTGCTTTGCATACAGGTAGAGAACCTGACAGCCATCACAGTCAGCGAACAGACTATGGCTGCCTATCTGCAAAACAGTTTCTTCTCTGCCGGCTATCTGATGGCGGCAAGCATTGTTGCCCTGAAATGCCTGAACCTCGTACCCGACTTAGCGGCATGGATGATTCCTGAAGGAGACACCGCTTTCTCCACCCGAAACTTCGGCGAGGGTGTGGCACAGCAGGCCAAGATGACAGCGACAGGTGCAATCGGCACATTGGCAAGATAAGATTAACAAACAATTAAACAGAATAGAAATGGAATTACAAAAGAAAATTGAAAAATGGTTAGAGAACGAGAAGTTTGTAACCTTCGCCAACAAGCGTATACAAGAAGAGATTTTACACGTACCAGAAAACCACTATCTCGACCCTAAGCACGAGGAATTGGAGGAGGGTTTTGATTATTACGACTGTTATGCAGCACCATTGGCGACATACCTGACCTATCGTTTGCAACTGGCCAAATGCAGCAGGAATGTCAAGAAACGCAAACGAGGCATTTGGTGGGTGTATGTACAAGTCTATATACTGGGATTCTACACCAAAGTCTTCGCTTGTGAGTTTGAAAATCTGGTCAGGATGGTTAATGAAGAAGTTATGCTCATACTCCACAGTGAATATACCCAAAGTTTAAGAACACAAAGACAGTAAGGTATGGTTATCAAGAATCTGGAAAATAAAATCAAACTGGTCGGCATCATCTGTTCGCTCTTCCTTGCCGGCTGCATCATCATCAGCGTGGGCAGTATATGGACAGCAAGGACGATGGTGGCAGATGCACAACAGAAAGTATATGTATTGGACGGCAACGTGCCCATACTGGTCAACCGCACCACCATGGAAGAAACCCTCGATGTGGAAGCCAAGAGCCATGTGGAAATGTTCCACCACTTCTTCTTTACGCTTCCGCCGGATGACAAATACATCCATTACACGATGAACAAGGCGATGTATTTAGTGGATGAGACCGGATTGGCACAGTACAACACGCTCAAGGAGAAAGGATTTTACTCCAACATCTTAGGAACGAGTGCCGTCTTTTCAATCTATTGCGACAGCATTGCCTTTGACAAGGGAAAAATGGAGTTCACCTACTATGGCCGTCAGCGTATCGAGCGCAGGAGCAATATCCTGATGCGTGAATTAGTGACGGCAGGACAGCTCAAACGAGTGCCCCGAACAGAGAACAATCCGCATGGGCTGTTGATCGTGAACTGGCGCACCCTTCTCAATAAAGACATCGAACAGAAAACGAAAACAACTTATTAAAACATACAGTTATGAACATCAAAGGATTCCGCAGGATGCTGGTCGGCGAAAAAATGCCCGACAAGAACGATCCTCAATATAAAGAGCGGTATGAGCGCGATGTGAATGCAGGACGCAAGTTCGCCAAGGCGACACGCATAGACAAGATGGCGGCAAAGATACAGGAGTTTGCCAACAGGAACAAGATCCTGTTCTTGGTCATGGTATTCGGCTTTGTCATCGGCACCTTCACATTCAACATCTACCGTTTGGCAGAAGCCTACCACCACGGACAGGAAACGAGAAGTGCCACGGAAGTACAGGACAGCCTGCTCAGGAAACGGCACAAGGATTTGGTAACACCCATAGTTGAACCCCGACAATCAGAACAGTGATGAAGAATATATTTGAGAAAATCAATTTCAAGCAGCCGAAGTATATGCTTCCTGCCATTCTGTACATACCGTTGCTGGCCGCCTCGTATTTCATTTTCGACCTGTTCAATACGGGAAAAGCGGAGATACCCGACAAAAGCCTCCAGACAACGGAGTTCCTGAACCCCGACCTGCCCGATGCCACGATTAAGGGCGGAGACGGAATCGGAAGCAAATATGAAAATATGGCAAAATCGTGGGGAAAGATAGCCGATTACACGGCGGTTGACAATATAGAACGAGAAGAACCCGATGATGACAAAGAAAAATACGAATCGCAGTACAGCCAGGACGAAGTCGCCCTCTTGGGCGAACTGGAACAGCAGAAAGCGTTGGCCGCAGAAGCAGCCGAAGCCGGAACGAGAGAACAGGAAGCCTTCAAAGAGTTGGAACGAGCCCTTGCCGAAGCAAGGCTGAAAGCGCAGGAGCAGGTTGCCCCGATTATGGAAGACAGCCTTGAAGAGCAAGCCGACATTCCTATTGCCGTCAGCGGAACCATCGAGGAAGACAGCCGTGCCGTAAGTGCGCCATCCGATACCGAGAAGCCGGGTGAAATGGTCAAGAAGGTCAAAGTACCTTCCGATTATTTCAACACCATTGCCCACAACGAACATGAGCCGAACCTTATCAAGGCAATCATTGACGAAAATGTCAAAGCCGTGGAAGGCAGCCGTGTAAGGCTTCGTCTGTTGGATGATGTGGAGATAAACGAGACGGTGGTCAAGAGCGGTTCCTACCTCTATGCCATCATGAGCGGTTTTTCCTCGCAGAGGGTAAAAGGGACTATCAGCAGTGTGCTTGTGAACGATGAAATCATCAAGGTCAGCCTTTCCCTTTACGACACCGACGGACTGGAGGGACTATATGTACCATCAAGTTCCTTCCGTGAGACCGCCAAGGATGTAGCCAGCGGAGCGTTCAACAGCAATATGAGCATGAACACCGGTGGTAACGGGAACAGTCTGACCCAATGGGGTATGCAGGCTATTCAGGATGCCTACCAGAAGACCAGCAACGCCATCAGCAAGAACATCAAGAAGAACAAGGTCAATCTGAAATACGGCACGTTTGTCTATATCATCAACAGCCAGGAGAAAAAATAATACAGAGTAAATAATCCATTCAAAGATTCAGAGATATGAAAATCATCAAAACTATCTGTACCGGAATTGCGGCAGTGTTCTCGATTCTGCCGACTTTCGCCCAGCAGACCTACGAGGAATTGGAACAGCTGACCGTCAACGAGCAGGTGACGACCGTCATCACCGCCTCCGAACCCATCCGTTTCGTGGATATTTCCACGGACAAGGTGGTTGGAGACCAGCCTATAAACAACACCATTCGTCTGAAACCCAAAGAGACCGGGCATGAAGACGGAGAAGTGCTTGCCATCGTCACCATTGTCACGGAACGCTACCGCACCCAGTATGCGTTGCTTTATACCACAAGAATGCAGGAAGCTGTAACGGACAAGGAGATAGAGTTCCGGGAACGGAATGCCTACAACAATCCGGCAGTCAGCATGTCGGTGTCGGACATGAGCCGTTACGCCAGACGGATATGGAACTCTCCTGCAAAATACCGGAATGTGAGCAACAGGGAACACCGCATGAATATGAGACTGAACAACATCTATGCGGTCGGAGATTACTTTTTTATTGACTTCTCCATTGAGAACAAGACAAACATCCGTTTTGACATTGACGAGATCCGGGTAAAACTCGCTGACAAGAAAGTTTCCAAAGCGACAAATGCCCAAATCATAGAATTGACTCCGGCATTGGTTCTTGAACAGGCGAGATCATTCCGTCATGGCTATCGCAATGTGATTGTGGTCAAGAAGATGACCTTCCCCAACGACAAGGTGCTTACCATTGAGATGACAGAGAAACAGATAAGCGGCAGGAACATACGTCTGAATATCGACTATGAGGATGTGCTTTCAGCCGATTCGTTTAATGCCGTATTGTTAGAGGAGGAATGAGCATGAGAAGAATTGTATTGGCATTGGTGGCAATCGTTGCATTTGCCATCACCGGCAAGGCACAGAGTAACAGCGACCGGCTTTCTTTAGGTGTAGGTTGCCTGTACCAAAATGGTCTGGATCTTACCCTCTCCTACGAGCACGAGGGCAAATATCACCATGCTTGGGAGTTTTTCGCCAACGGTTACATCAAGTGGGCTGAATGCGCCTCCTGCAAGCATATCTGTCCCGAATCATTCTGGAAGAATTACCGAAGCTATGGGTTCGGTGTCGCCTACAAGCCTTGTGTGGTACGTGGGCGCAATCATTGCGGCAATGTTCGTATCGGTGCGTCGGCAGGAAGTGATACCCGTCGTTTCTTGGGAGGCATCCACCTCGGATATGAACACAATTATGTATTGCGTGGTGGCTGGCAGTTGTTCTGCCAGGTCAAGACCGATTTGATGATAAAAGGCGAATACCTGTTCCGCACAGGTATTGTCTTAGGTGTAAAATTACCATTAAACTAAGGGAAAGATGAAAAAGAAGATATACAACAAAATAGGCAGACTGGTCGGGATGTTGGCCATCACCGTTTTATTCGTGGCTTGTGACGAACACCGGGATTTTCCGGACACAGCAATGAAGCCCTGTCATATCCTATGCACGGACGGAAAAGTATTGTCGGTATCGGACTTCAGGGAATCCGAAAAACAGCCCATTGCCGTGGTGTTCCATATCAATCACGATGAGAACACCGAGGGTAACGGCTATGCCGTCTATCTGTGGGATTTGGAGCCATTGGCTTTTGCCGACAGTATAGGCGTTAAGCAAAACACCTCCGCCGACATCGCCGCACTGGACGGATTTGAAAACACTTTCGCCCTATTGGATGCGAGAGAAACATCCTCGCCACTGGCAGAGAAAGTTTTTGATATGTGGAGATACGGCCAATCCGCCTATGTTCCATCGGTGGCACAGATGCGCTTGCTTTATCATGCCAAGGAGCAAATCAATCCTGTTATCAAGATGTGCGGTGGCGACACGCTGTCCGTTGAAGCCGATGATTGCTGGTACTGGACAAGTACGGAGGTCAATGAACAACAGACAGCCAAGGCATGGCTCTATTCTATGGGAAGTGGAACGATTCACGATACGCCCAAAATACAGGCTCATAAATCAAGGGCAATCATCACATTGAGAGATTGAAAACCAGATTATTAAAGGAATTAGTGAATAATAGTTATGGAAGAAAGTAAAGAATTACAAGGCTTTTACAAGATATTCCGCTCAGTCATCTATGTCTCCATCCTGATGGAGTTCTTCGAGTATGCCATCGACCCTGCCATGCTTGACCATTGGGGAGGTATCCTCTGCGACATACACGGACGCATCAAACGGTGGGTGATATACAATGACGGAAATCTTGCGTACAGCAAACTTGCCACGTTCCTGCTTATCTGCATCACCTGTATAGGCACGAGGAACAAGAAGAAACTGGAGTTCAATGGCCGCAAGCAAGTCCTCTATCCTATTATAGCAGGTATAGGGCTGATTGTGCTGTCCGTATGGCTGTACGGTTATCCGATGGAAACAAGGCTTTATTCCTTGCGCCTGAACATCTGGCTCTATATGATTGCCTCCGTGGTCGGCGTGATACTGGTTCACATCGCCCTTGACAATATCTCCAAATTCCTCAAAGAGGGTTTGCTCAAAGACCGCTTCAACTTTGAAAATGAAAGTTTCGAGCAATGCCGGGAGTTACAGGAAAACAAATACTCGGTCAATATCCCCATGCGCTATTATTACAAAGGCAAGTTCCGCAAAGGTTGGGTGAACATCAACAACCCTTTCCGAGGCACTTGGGTGGTCGGCACACCGGGCAGTGGTAAGACTTTTTCCATCATCGAGCCGTTTATCCGGCAGCACTCTGCAAAGGGCTTTGCCTTAGTAGTTTACGACTACAAATTTCCGACATTGGCTACCAAATTGTACTACCATTATAAGAAAAATCAGAAGCTCGGAAAGCTGCCCAAGGGGTGCAAGTTCAACATCATCAACTTCGTGGATGTGGAATACAGCCGCAGGGTAAATCCTATCCAGTTGAAATACATCAACAACCTCGCTGCCGCATCCGAAACCGCAGAAACCCTGCTTGAGTCCTTGCAGAAAGGCAAGAAAGAAGGAGGCGGTGGCAGTGACCAGTTCTTCCAGACCTCCGCTGTCAACTTCCTGGCAGCCTGTATCTATTTCTTCTGCAACTGGGGCAAAGAACCCTTCGACAAGGACGGTAATATGCTCATGGCAGAGAAGGTACAGGACAAACAGACCAAACGGATGATCCCCACCGGACGTGTATTCAATTCCGCTGGCGAGGAAGTGGAACCGGCTTATTGGTTAGGCAAATATTCCGATATGCCACATATCCTTTCGTTCCTCAATGAAAGTTACCAGACCATCTTTGAGGTGTTGGAGACCGACAACGAAGTGGCACCGTTGCTCGGTCCGTTCCAGACCGCCTTGAAGAACAAGGCAATGGAACAGTTGGAAGGTATGATTGGTACGCTGCGTGTCTATACCTCGCGTCTGGCGACCAAGGAGAGCTATTGGATATTCCACAAGGACGGTGATTACTTCGATTTGAAAGTATCTGACCCCAAGAATCCCTCTTACCTGCTTATTGCCAATGACCCGGAAATGGAGAGCATCATCGGTGCGCTGAACGCCCTTATCCTCAATCGTCTTGTTACAAGGGTAAATACCGGACAAGGTAAGAATATCCCGGTAAGCATTATCGTGGATGAGTTGCCTACTCTGTATTTCCACAAGATTGACCGCCTTATCGGTACGGCACGAAGCAACAAGGTATCGGTAGCGTTGGGATTTCAGGAGTTGCCGCAGCTCGAAGCGGACTATGGCAAGGTAGGTATGCAGAAGATTATCACCACTGTCGGCAATGTGGTCAGCGGTTCTGCCCGTTCCAAAGAGACCTTGGAATGGTTGTCATCCGACATCTTCGGTAAGGTGGTACAGCTCAAAAAAGGCGTGACCATCGACCGGGACAAAACCTCTATCAACCTCAATGAGAATATGGACAGCCTTGTTCCGGCATCCAAAATCTCCGATATGCCGACCGGCTGGATATGCGGTCAGACGGCACGTGATTTCGTACAGACGAAGACCGGAAGCGGTGGCAGTATGAATATCCAGGAAAGCGAAGAGTTCAAGACCTCCAAGTTCTACTGCAAGACGGATTTCGACATGAAGGAGATAAAAAAGGAGGAAGCCGGCTATGTACCGCTTCCCAAGTTCTATACCTTCAAATCAAGGGATGAACGGGAACGCATCCTTTACAAGAACTTCGTACAGGTCGGCGAAGATGTCAAGGAGATGATTCAGGAGATACAGAAGTATAAGGTAAAATAGCCATCACAAGAGATAGCTATCTTTCCCTTTGTTAGTGAGGACTGGAACCAACCAATCCTCACTTTTCCTCTCGCTACATATTACTTTTACAAGTTGATTTTAATACCTACGATATTTTTGAATAAATGAATCAGCATTGTCTTTTATCTCTTTGTAATTTTCATAGCGACCACCAAACATTCCCTGTTTTATTGGAAGCCATTCTTGCTTAAGAGAATCTGCACTTTCCCAAAATATAGTATATGGTTCTTTCCCCATTTTCCTAATTTTGTATTCCACTTCCTGTCGAATATATTCCCCTAATGGAATTGAAAATTCTACGATATAACATTTATTGTAGCCGTAAACTAAAGATTTCAATCGCTCCCAAATATAAAAAGTGTTTTCATACTCAGAATTAACAACAAAGTAATCTTTAAATAAAGGACGTAATTCTTCAAGTAAAAAAATACTCATAGGATAGTAATAACGCTGTCCTATTAATTCATTCCAGTCTTCATAATTCCAATGAGTACTACCCAACAATGTTAGCAATGATTCTCTATATGAGGGTGTCATAAAATTAGGAGCAGGAACGGATAGTTTCAAAATACTATCAAGTTCTCTGAATTTACCGTATTTTACACAGGCTATGCCAATGGTATTCAATAGCAACATAGGAGCAAGTGAATGTATATATTGAGTTCCTTCAATGAAACTCTCTCCATTTTTAAATGGTTTAACGCACAACTTCACAAGTAAATCTCCTAATGGTTTTATATGGTACCATTTTCCCCACCTAATTGCCAATACTGCTATTTCCAATAAAGGCATAATAGCCCCTTTGTGAATCTCTAAATACCTTGAAAATGAATCTATTGTTAATACAAAATCATATTTAGCATGAGAATTTATCTGATTGCAAGCTTCGTTTCCCAATCGTTCCACCAAATCAACATAGTCTATATCATACTGATTTGATGACAGATATTTCTTACATCTTGCAATCATCATATCATGTCCCATATTCCTATTAATATGATTCTTGTCTAATGCAGCAACTTGTTCATACAACTCAGTAAACATTTCATCAGCACCTTGTATGGGGAGCAATTCGCCACGTCTTGATATGGATAAAGTATTCAATGTTTCACTTGCCTTTCCTACAGAAGCATAGAACGAACTATATCTTGAAATAGGAGCTTCCGTCATAATTTTAATAAGCCCTTTATCCCAATCACCTGACCATCCACACGTTATAAGCCCATAGTCTTCAAAAATCCTTTCAAGATATTTGTGCATTATAGGAGGATACTCATCCAATTCCTCCGAGGTATTCCTAAATTGACAATCAATATAATCTCCATTGATTTTAATAATTGTAGGAATTTTACAATGAACAAGAGGAGTTGCCTGTGCAATTGCAGATTCATGCGAGATCACTTGTGGCGTTACTCCTTCTGCTTCAAACGCCTGTTCTAATAGCCTGTCAAAATTTGTCGTCAGAATAACACGAATGTAACCCTCCTTAGCCAATTTCGCTATTGCCTTATGTGCTTTAGTCGGTTGTTTCCAGCCTAATTCTTTTTCATCTTCGGTTGGTTCAAAAAATGGTTTCATCAACTGAACTCGCTCGGTTGGAGCTTTCACTAACTCTTCCAACAAATATGAATATGAAGCATCTTTCCCATATTCTTCCTTAAACCACTGATGCGCATCTGTCTCCTCAATAGCATTTCCTTTTGATACAGCCACCTGTTCTATTAATCTTGTTTCTACTTCCCACCCTGTCGGGATATGTGCAGAACGAGAAATTCCCGAACCAAGCAGAAGAGCATAAGCACCTTTGTTTGAATACATGGAAAAAGCCAATGTAGTTAGTCTATCTATTGCCATGATTATATTTTTCAATTGATATGAACAAAGATAGTTCTTTTTCCTGACCTAATAATCATAAGTGGCCATAAAAATTGAAGTAATACGCAATTTGTATGGTAAATAATCTTATTTATATAATGGATGGTTGAATTTTATTTCGTACATTTGCAGTAATGGCGAATAAAATCACCCGAAATGGAAACAACGAAAGATATAAATCGAATTAAAGTTGTTCTTGTTGAAAAGAAGAGAACAAATAAATGGCTGGCAGAACAATTAAAAAAAGATCCGGCAACGGTCTCTAAATGGTGTACAAACACCTCACAGCCCGGACTTGAAACTTTACTGGAAATAGCTCGTGTTTTAGAGGTGGATGTAAAAGATTTACTTCATTCAACAAGAGAGGATACAATGTATCTTAAACTACCAACCAATCTAAGCATGTAATATACTGACATTATGCCCAAAAACAAGAATGCCGAATATAGGTTTATGGTCTTAGACAGATGTTTTAGCGATTTTCGTCATAAATATAGTATCGAAGAACTATTAGAAAAAGTCAACGATAAACTTTATGATGCAAATGGTTGTGCGTCTATGATAAAGGAGCGTCAATTGCGTGGCGATTTTAACGCGATTCGCAAGATGCTCCCTAACGACATATACCTTGAAGCAATTCCTTACGATGGCAAAAAATGTTACTATCGTTACTCCGAACCTGATTTTTCTATATATAAGAATGAACTTTCAGTAGCAGAGGTACAAAATCTGTGTTCTACCATTGAGATGCTAAGTAAATACAGAGGTTTGCCATCTAATGGTTGGTTGGAAGAGGTCATTTCAAATCTCGAAATAAGGTTTGGCGTAAAAGGCAATGCAGAGAATCTTGTTTCGTTTGGACAGAATGAACAGTTAAAAGGAATTGAATATCTTTCTGATATTATTGATGCAACCATCAACCACCAGACGTTAGATATTGAGTATATTTCTGCTAACGGCAACTATCATCAACATACATTGCACCCGTATTTTGTAAAACAATATAACGGAAGATGGTTTCTGTTTGGACTTGACGAAAAAGAAGACAGGATTAAGAGTCTTGCCTTTGATCGTATTCAAAGTATGGTAAATAGTAATTGTACATTCCGAAAAAACGAAAAGATTGATTTCAACACATATTTCGATAATGTAGTTGGTGTGACAGTTCCGTATAAGGAAGAATCTAAATTGGAAGAATTTCAGTTGAAATTTTCTCCGAAGCGTTTCAAATATGTAACCTCAAAACCTATACATAAATCACAGGAAATTATAAGCGAAGAAGAATGTATAATATCACTCCGTTTATATCATACATTGGAATTGGAACAACAGATTTTCTCTTTCGGGCCTGACGTGGAAGTCCTTTCGCCAATATGGTTTCGCGAGACTTTCAGCAAAAAAATTGCAGAATGTATGAAAAAATATATTTCTATGCAGAACCTTTGCACAGATAGTGGCGACCTTTGTGATGTATTATAATAAGTAGCAATAGAATAATAAAAACAATAAAATATATGACTGAACAGGAATTAGCCAACGTTATATGGGATATCAAAGAGATTATCCGAAATCTATACGACGACGCTGAAGTGGAAGATGTGATTCTTCCATTCACTCTCTTGCGTCGTCTTGACTGCGTGCTCGATGAGCATCGGGATGCCATAATGAAAGAAATGAATGCCATTAAGGACAAGCCTGCCCTTATGCAAGACATCAAACTCAAAAGTTTGCTCAAACAGCATGGACTGACGTTCTTCAACAAGTCAGGGTTATCTTTGGAGCGTCTATTGGGAGCACCAAACCAGGTTGGAACATCCTTCAAAACTTATCTTGAAGGATTTACCGACAATGTAAAAGATATTCTTGCCAATTTTGTACACACCGATACGTCAAGTGAAGAGCTTGACCTCTCTCCTATTTATAGCCGATTGGATCGCCACGACAAACTATACTCTGTTATCCAACTTTTTGTGCAGCGTGCAGACCTACACCCCAATATGGTGAGCAATGCCATGATGGGAACGGTATTCGAGATTGTCATCCGCCGTTCAAAGGAGTCCAGCAACACCAAGGCTGGTCAATTCTATACCCCTCGTGAGATTGTTCGTTTGCTTGTATCGCTTACGATGTGCGGCAAAGAAAACGAGTTATATGAGCCAGGACGCGCTTTCTCAATCTATGATCCTTGCTGCGGAACAGGTGGTATGCTTACTGCTGGTCGTGAGTATCTGCAAGAGATTTCTGGTCGTAAGGACTTGAAAGTATATTTGTACGGCCAGGAGTTAAATGAAAAGACCTACGCCATCTGCAAGTCAGATCTTTTGATGAAAGGTGAAGACCAAAACCTTGACCGTCAGTTGTTCCGTGGTGATACATTAGGTGATGACAAATTAGAAGGTAATACATTCAACTTTATGCTTGCCAACCCTCCTTTTGGAGTGGACTGGGGCAAGGATGAACGTGTAAAGAAGCGTGTGCAGGACGACAATTGCCCCGGAGGTCGTTTTGAGGCTGGTTTGCCAAGCAGTAACGATGGCTCATTATTGTTCCTCCAACACATGATTTCCAAGATGGACAATCAGCGTGGGTCTCGTATTGGTATTGTGCTGAATGGTTCGCCCTTGTTTAATGGTGATGCAGGTAGCGGCTGGAGCAACATCCGCAAGATGTTACTTGACCGCAATTTGCTTGATTGCATTGTGGCTTTGCCAAAGAATCTGTTTTATGGTACTGATATTACTACCTACTTGTGGATTCTTGATAACAAACGCTCTGCAGAGCGTCATGATAAGGTGTTGTTTATCAACGCTGCTCATGCCGAATACACCAAGTTACTGCAAAAGAACTTGGGTAAGAAGCGTTTTGAGATTGCCGAAGATGGTGCAATGGATATTCTGACGATGTACAGAGAATACACCGATGCCATTCGCGATATTGTGTACGACAAAACCGGAGAAGTAGAACACCTTCAGGTGGCTCGCCTGTTGGATTATGATGATTTCCGATATACCACAGTAGCTACGCGCCGTCCTTTGCGTCTGTGGTATGAAGACATTACCGGTAAGTATGCTACTCTCTGCGAAGACGAGGAGTTTGATGCCAATGCAAAAAAAAATGCAATCCTCGAAACAGTGAGCGAGATAGATGGTATTGATGAAAAACGCTCGGACAGCGAGTTCTTTGCTTATCTGAAAGCTACGAAAGCAAAATATACCGCTGCTGAATTGAAGTTGTTGCGCTCTATGTTCGGCACTATCAGCGAGGATGCTCCGGAGGTACACGAGAAACCATTGAACGACAAGAGCGATTTCGTGGCGGATACTAATCTGAACGACACGGAGAAGATTCCTCAAAAACAAGACATAGACCAATACTTCGAGCAAGAGGTATTACCTTATGCTCCAGATGCGTGGATGGATCGCTCCAAAGACAAGTTAGGTGTAGAGTTTCCTTTTACACGTATCTTCTACAAATACCGTCCGCTTCGTTCTGCCAATGAGATTTTAGCGGAACTGACATCACTCGACGATAAGATAAACATTATATAGGAGGATTGAAAATGGACAAAAATCTTATCATAGCCGATGAACAATATCAATCGTTGATAAACGAAATTGGCAGTATACTTCTCAATGCCCGTAGTAAAATCAGCCGTGAAGTCAATATCACAATGGTTGACGCATACTGGAATATCGGACGATATATCGTTGAATACGAACAACAAGGCAAGGAACGAGCTGAATATGGCACTAACTTGCTCAACCGCTTGTCCAAAGACTTGACCAAACTGTACGGTAAAGGATTTGGAAAGAGCAACTTGATATATATAAGAAAGTTATATCAGTCCTTCCCAATAAGTGGGACACTGTCCCACCAATTGAGTTGGAGTCATTATTACGAGATACTTAAATTGGATGACGGATTGGAAAGGTCGTTTTACATCAAGGAGTGCGAGAAGCAGCATTGGAGCGTCAGGGAGCTTAAACGGCAGATGGACAGTATGCTTTTCCATCGCATTGCACTGAGCAAGGACAAAGAGGGTGTGCTGCAACTTGCAGAACAAGGCTCTGATATACAAAAGCCTGAAGATATTATTCGCGACCCGTTTGTGCTGGAGTTTACTGGTCTTCCCGATGTAAACCGCTACAGTGAAAGCGATTTGGAGAACGCCTTGGTGCGTAATTTAGGGCAATTCCTTCTCGAACTTGGACGCGGTTTCGCTTTCATCGGGCAGCAATACCGTTTCAGCATTGCAGGTCGACATTATCATGTGGACTTGGTTTTCTATCATGTGGTGCTGAAAACATATGTGCTTATCGACTTGAAACGAAACGAAGTGCAACACGAAGATATAGGTCAGATGAATTTTTATTTAAACTATTTCCGAAACGAAGTATGCAACGAAGACGACAACGAACCTATCGGCATAGTTCTCGGAGCTACGGCAGATAAAATGACTATGGAGTTTGCCATGGGCAGTATTTCCAATCAGTTGTTTGTAAGCCGTTATCAACTTTATCTGCCCGACAGGGAAACTCTTGAAAGAGAGGTATGGCGAATCATGAAAAGTCAGGACATAGAAACCGAGGCAAGGGAGGGCAAAGAATGAAGTACGAAGAATATAAAGATAGCGGTGTGGAATGGATTGGTGAAGTGCCGAGCCATTGGGAAGTAATGAGATTTAAAGATTTTACCTCCTTACAAACAACGGCATCTGATAACATGAATAAAATCGGACTTGAAAACATCGAGGGAAAAACAGGACGTTTTATTGAGAGTGATTCAGAGTTTGAAGGAAATGGTATTGCCTTCAATATCGGAGATGTTGTTTATGGGAAACTACGTCCATATCTTCAAAAAGTTTGGATTGCAACATTTTCAGGTAATGCTGTTGGAGATTTTTTCGTGTTCCGTCCCAAAGATAATTGTTATAATCAATATCTGTTTTATTGCATGTTATCAGATGGTTTCACGTCTATGTGTAATGGTTCAACTGTTGGGGCAAAAATGCCTAGGGTATCTTCCGATTTCATAAGGTCCTTACATTATTACCTCCCCCCTCTTTCTGAACAACAAGCCATTGCGACTTACTTGGACGAGAAATGCGGAGAAGTAAATTGTGCTATAGATGTTCAGAAAAAGAAGATTGAGCTTTTGGGTGAGCTGAAGCAGACCATCATTACCAATGCCGTCACCAAAGGACTTAATCCAAATGCGCCTATGAAAGACAGCGGTGTGGAATGGATTGGCAAAGTGCCGGAACATTGGAAGGTGATGAAAACATCTCTTGCTTTTACCCATATAGGAAGTGGAACAACGCCTTCGACTTCTAAAAATGAATATTATGAAGATGATGGTGATTTCTGGTTGCAAACTGGCGATTTAACAGACAGCATTATAACAGATACATCTAAAAAGGTATCCAAAATAGCAATAAGAGAATGTAACCTCAAATTCTATCCTACAAACTCAGTTGTAATTGCAATGTATGGAGCAACGATAGGGAAAATGGGGTTGTTACAAATAGAATGTGCTACAAATCAAGCATGTTGTGTTTTGCCTTCTAATAATCATATAAATGCAAAATTCACATTCTATTTCTTCTTATCTGCAAAAACGGATTTATTGATTTCTGCAATTGGAGGAGGACAACCTAATATCAGTCAAGATGTAATTAAGAAAATGAAAATGATTGTTCCCCCTCTTTCTGAACAACAAACTATTGCAAATTATCTTGATGAAGAATGTACAAAAATAGATGTTCAAATCTCCAATGCCAATCACCGCATTGAGCTGCTGAACGAATTAAAACAAAGCATCATTACCGAAGCCGTGACAGGCAAAATAAAAGTATGTTGAACTAATTACCCAGTATGATATGAAAACTGATTTGGGAAGCATATACACAACAGTTTTAGATAAGATAATTCAGAAGCAGTCAAAGGTGAAGACAAATACCATCTTTGTCTTAGCTGGAATTACGCCGTATATCAACACGGAGCATTTCGCAGAAATGATAACCGATATTACCACTTTTGACAAAGATGGCAATGCGGACATATACAGCAGAGAGTGGTTCGGAGGTGTGTTTTCTAAATTGGTATCAACTCATACTGCCCAAATTATATCTCATCAACAGTTTGCATATCTAAACGAATACCTTGCCGAGGACTTTTTCAAAGAACGAATTATAATCATTAACGATAACCTGCGTTCGCAGTATCCTCTTGCAAAGAAAGATTACTTGGAAGGCAATAATTCAAACGAGGAGAGACCTGACTGTCTCCCTATATATCAAGCAGAACAATATAAAATAGGAGAACGATATTATTATTCTTTGAAAGGTTTTAGCGACACATTCGTCAAGAAGTCCTTTTTCGTTCATGGCAAAGAACTTGAAACCGGCAGTACACAGGATGCCCATGAAATTTTAGACGTAATATCCGATCCGTATGCGATAGACAACTTTATAAACCATTGTATTGAAGAAAGTAATTTCAACAAACAGATATTTGTTAAGGTTTCCGGCAAAAATGTACTGAACACAACGACTTTGAACACACTTAAAGAACTGAATCATCTTCTAAGTTCGTTCGGAGGTGGTGTGTATATTTTACAAGAGGAAACTATCCGGCAAGACTACACGCCAAAAGAAGAGACAACAGCTCTTTTGAAGCAGTATTGGGGAGATAATGCTGAATTCAGAAATATCCTGGTTTACGAAAACCCAGAATTGAATAGTAATATCGTTCCTGTATCGCAAGGGTTGATTGTAGAAACCATCATTGACGAGTATAAAAATGGTTGCAATGGAATATTGCCACGCGACATTTTCATTACAGCTCCGACGGGTGCAGGAAAATCTCTGATTTTTCAGTTGCCGGCATTTTATGCGGCAAATAATGGGGATGTTACTATCGTCGTTTCTCCATTGAAAGCATTGATGACAGACCAAGTTGAGATTCTCCATAAACAGAGGCACTATGACAAAGTGGAGTTCTTGAATAGTGATTTAACGCTTATCGACCGGGATAAGATCATAGACAGCTGCAAAAAGGGCGACATTGACATTCTATATCTATCCCCAGAGCTACTCCTATCATATGACATACATTATTTTTTGGGAGAAAGAAAGTTGGGATTGCTAATTGTGGATGAGGCGCATCTTATTACAACATGGGGACGAGACTTCCGTGTAGATTATTGGTTCTTGGGTAATCATATCAATAAAATACGCAAGTTTAACAACTATATGTTCCCGATGGTTGCTCTTACAGCAACAGCCGTATATGGAGGCGTTAACGATATGGTATTTGATAGTATCAACAGTTTGAATATGCACGATCCTCATAAGTTTATCGGCAATGTTCGCCGCAACAATATTGAGTTCGTGCTAAATACTCACGATGACTATACTTCGGGAAATTATGACCAAAACAAGGAAACAGAAACAATAGATTTCATAAAAGGTATTCACGAACTTGGAATGAAAGGGATTGTTTATGCCCCTTACACTCGACATATAAACAGACTGAAAGACAAAGCTGATGAAATAGATACATCCATGATTGTGGCATATCATGGCGGTATGCAACGAGATCAACAACAATATTCATATCAGGCATTCAGAAGTAATCAGTGCAAGATTATGGTTTCTACCAAGGCTTTCGGTATGGGTGTAGATATACCCGATATACAAGTTGTCTATCACCATGCTCCATCGGGGCTATTACCTGACTACATACAGGAAATAGGTCGTGCAGCCAGAAAAGATAACATCCAAGGCTTTGCAGCACTGACCTTTTCAAAATCAGACCTTAGATACAGTAAGCAATTGTTTGGAATATCTTCGTTAAAAACCTTTCAGCTGCAAGAAGTATTGCGAAAGATCATCCGTTGTTTCAATAATAATGGAAAGAAAAGAAATCTACTTGTTGCAGCCAACGACTTTGCATATATCTTCAATACAGAAGAAGAAATAGACCAAAAGGTAGCGACTGCACTTATGATGATAGAAAAAGATTACTTGGTAAAGACACGATTCAATGTTCTTATTGCCCGCCCCAAGAAACTTTTCACAAAAGTATATGCACGTACAACCGATATTGGTGTCGATAAATTACACAAATTGTATGGAGATTGTTTTACCGAAATACGGAAATTCAATACATACCATACAATTGAATTGAACTTGGACAAGATTTGGTCAAATCACTTCTCTGACAAGAGTTTTCCTCAATTAAAAAGTGATTTTTACAAACAACGTTTTTTATACGAGCAAAACATTGAGTTGGTTCCACAAATCAAGGTTTCAATAACCATTGAGCAACCTTATCAAACAATACTGCATGAAATGCAATCTGTCATGAATTCAATCAATGATACTTTTTCTCAATTCAGGTACAGGGGGCATTTTTTCTCCAAACCGGAATTTATTGAGAACCTTTCACAAAAGCTCAATCATAAGTATAATGCGGAAAAGATAGCTGATTTCATTTTAAGCACTTATTCCGGATATATGTCCTCTGCCAATACACTGGAAGGAGATTCTTTTTTACAACAGCGACATCAAGGGACAAGTATGCAATATCAGGTGTTCAGTTCCAATTATGCCGCTAAAACAGCTCAGCTATTGAACGTATTATCAAAATTATACGAGAATGCGGATAGACAAACCGTTGTACGCTATCTTTCTATAAATGATATTCCGCTAAAGAATCATATTCGATTAGGTTCTTTGCTTGAAATAATGAACCTTGGTATATTTGAAACTACAGGAGGTGATGATCCTAAGATGTTCTTACGTCTGAACGATCCAAGACGTGTCGAGAAAGATTCGATTAGCCCAAATTACAATAATACAATTCTAGATTCGGTTAAAAATCGGCATACTGTAAGTTGTCAAATTTTCGAACACTTTTTTACAAACTATTTCAGCAACGCCAAGAGGTGGGATATGATTGAAGACTTTTTCTTAGGGATGTCTAATGACGACCTATTTGAAAAATATCCCGGAACCATGGTCAATCATGTCAATATAATCGACTATTTGAAAGAAAATGCGAGCATATCAGAAAGTATAAACTGTAATATCAATAACGAAAATGCATATCATTCTGAACTGTTTAAACCCAAAGAAAACGAGTTTTATTTTAAAGATAATCTCTTGACTATTGGACGCCATACTAAGGCTATTAAAAAGTGGGTCGCAGAAGATCCCATTGCATTACATCGTACTATAGTAGAGTATAATATCAGAGTGGAAAAAGAATATTTCAATGTTCTTTCAAATAAGTTAAGACTTAATCAATTTGAATATTACAGAGATTATATGGGATTAAGACTACTTATAGAATTTCCAGGCTACACAGGATTGGTACAGGCGAGTGTACCATACAACCTTTATCCAGTCAAATTTTATAAATGGTGGAGACAAAACGAGGAAAAAATCAGGCTTACAAACAAAGAGCAAATAGCGTTATTTATTGCAGTAGAAAATGAGAATCCGAAAGCTCTCTTAAAAAAGCATAAGAATCAATTGATAATAAAAAAACAATAGATATATGAACCCACTGAATGAAACCGTATTTGAGGAGCATATAGCCGAGTATCTTGCAGCGAGTCCTCTATATAACCAACGTAAAAGTTCGCAGTTTGACATAGACAATCTCGTGGATCGAGAAATGTTGGAGCATTTCTTGCAAGCACAAACTACGGCTTGGCAGAGACTTCAACACCATTTCCCGGGCAGAGAAACAGAAATTGTTGTTGCCGAGGTAAACAAGTTCTTAAACCGTGGCGACAGTATGCTCACGCTCTTCAACAAGGGCATCACTATCAAAGGCACCAAAATCAAATTTATGATGCCTAAGCCGGTGCTAGAGGAAGAAGATTCGAGTAACTATCAGCTGTATCTGAGTAACCGATTCAGCGTGGTTCGCCAAATGCGATATAGCACGACAGCAGACGATAGTGGAAATGAACTTGATATGTGCATTCTGCTCAATGGTCTGCCACTGATGACCTTTGAACTAAAAAACGAAGGGACAAATCAAAACTACGGACATGGCATCTACCAATATCGTAACAATCGTTCGCCGGTAAACCGAATGCTTCGTAACTGCCTGGTGCATTTTGTGATGGATAATTGCTTCGTGTTTATGACCACCAAGCTCAATGGCGAGCAGACTCGCTTTTTGCCATTCAACAAAGAAAGCACAAACCCTGTCATCGAAGGAGAATATCCCACAGCCTATATGTGGCAGGAAATCTTGCAGGCAGATTCGCTACTCGACATCCTAGAGCATTTTATCAAACGATATAACGATGAAGACGGTAAACCTATTGTCATTTTTCCTCGCTTCCATCAATTAAGAGCCGTTAGAAAACTCCGTCAAATGGTAGTGGAAGAAGGACCTGGACACAATTATCTGATTCAACATTCAGCAGGTTCGGGAAAAACCAAGTCAATGGCTTGGCTGGCTCACCAACTTGCTAATATGACCAATGCTGACCACACACCCGTATTCGACAGCATCATTATGGTTACAGACCGTATTGTGCTGAACAGAAACATGGCTGATGATGTGGTAAACTTCCAGACTGTTGCCGGCACTGTGAAAGATATTCGTCGCGGTTCAAAGAACCTTGCCACAGCACTGAACGAGGGAAACAGAATCATTATCTCCACCGTACAGAAGTTTGCTTATGCCTTGAAGGACTTGAAACGAGACACCCAGCGTAAGTACGCCATCATTGTAGATGAGGCACACACCGCTATTGGTAATGAAAGTGCAAAGGATTTGGTAAATGCCCTATCTACTGATAGTGATTTACATAATATGCCAGACTTCAACCCCGATGAGTATGAAGACCAGACGGACGCTCTGCTTGCTTATATGCAAGTAATGCGACGAATGATGAAGCATATCAGTTACTTTGCCTTTACAGCTACCCCAAAAGACAAGACATACAAACTCTTTGGCATTCAAGATGGTCCGAACAAAGGAAAAGCACATGACCTATATTCCATGAAGCAAGCCATTGATGAGAAATTCATTCTTGATGTATTGGCAAACTACAAGAGCTATCTCACGATGTTCGAACTGATAGAAAAAAATCCTGACGAAGACCAAAAGAAACTCTTCGAGGAAAAAAAGGCTCTAAAAGTAATCTACGGAGAATTAAACAAGAATGCCTATATCATGCTAAGAAAAACCCACATGATGTTGGAGCACTTCATGCAGCATACCATCAATAAAATCGGACACAAGGCGAAAGCTATGGTTGTATGCGATTCACGCCGTGCAGCAGCCGATTACAAACAATTGCTTGACCGACTTATTATAGATAACTATGCCGGTAAGATTAAAACATTGGTGGCTTTTTCGGGAGAAGTAGAAGACAGCCATGGACGCAAATGCACGGAAGCAAATATGAATGATGGAGGTGTGGTAGATGACGGCATCCGCGAGAAATTCAAGGAAGACGATTACAAGATTCTTGTCGTTGCCGAAAAATTCCAGACAGGCTTTGACCAACCTCTGCTCCACACAATGTATGTTGATCGTATGTTAGGTGGCATTCAGTGCATTCAGACCCTTTCTCGTTTGAACCGCTGCTATCCGGGTAAAGAGGACACAATGGTCATTGACTTCAGAAACGACCACGAAAAAGTACAGAAAGCATTTCAAGAGTATTACACGGAGACGACTCTTGAAGGCGATGTAGATACTCAGCGCATCTACACGCTCAAACACGACATTGAACAGTGGAATCTTTTCAATGAATCTGAAGTTGAATCCGTAGCCAAAGCATTGGTCTCCAGTACCGGAGTAAGTGGTGTTCCATCTATCCTGAAACGAATCGTGGATGAGAGGGTTATGCCACTTGAAGATGATGAGAAAGACCGTTATCGTAAAACGGTTTCTCGCTATGTGCGTCAATATGGATTCTTGGCACAATTGATTGACTTCACCGACCCCGACTTAGAACGCTTTTATATCTTTTGCAAGGTTTTCTACAAATTCCTGCCTTACACCAAAGAGACTCTTCCTATGGAGATTTTGGATTTGATAGACCTTGATAAGTTGCGCATCCAAATGTCGTATGAGGGTCAATTGGAATTAGAGGATGAAGAACAAACACTCCGTTCTTCACGAATTGGAGAACCCGGCCAAAAGAAACCTGACAATGAGCTTCCCGTTTCAGAGATACTGAATATGGCTAATAGTCCATTTGCCGGATTACTGAACGAAAACGACAAGATACTCCGGCAGATTTGGGACGCTATTCTTTCAGATCCGGATGTCGTTGATGCCTTCCATGCTGGAAACAGCTACGATATTCTAATCAACATTGTCCGTGAGAAGTTTGATGAGAAAGTCGCTTTGGAGATTGAGAAGTATTACAATTTTGCAGAAGTTCTTGAAAGGGAACAAGCATTTACGCTTACACTTGTCCGCAAATTTGTAGATGCACTGGCAGAAAGAACTGCTCGAACAAACAACTTCACATACAATGAAGAGGAGCTAAAAGAAATCCTATGCACCGTGCTTCGTGAAGAATTTGAGGCATTAAGTGGAAGATTACGCAGTCTTGAAGAGATTGTGAATACATTCTTCTTTACTCTTAATGAAACTAGCATACCACAACTTGATGGTGTTGATGGTTTGATAAAGACCGCACTAAACAATGTTTATGCAAATACAGCTATTGGCCTGTTGGAAAAGAGAACATATTTCAATTCTTTGGTTGCAAAGTATGAGGCATTTCTGAAGAAGCTGTATTACTTGCTCAACCAAGACGAAGTACCTCGTCATCCCGACCATCCTGAAAAATCCCCAGGATTGTCAGAGTGTATCTTTGCATTCCCTTGTTTGAAGAATCTCAAATATAGCACAGATGAAAAAGAACAAAAATTCAAGGTATATCTTGATTTATTGAGACAGTGGCGAAATGATGAAGCTCATTTATCTCCTAATGCTACAGATGAAGAGGTAAATGCTGCTCTAAAGATAGTTACATCTATGTATATGTTTGTTGTTGGGAACAATATCACCGACTTGGAAATGGCAGGAGCATTGTAATCAAATAAAAGGCCCATTAACAGATAGCATCAACAAGTATGAGTATGCCAGACGATAGAAAACCAAGAATAATCAACGTAACTCGTAAGCCGACCAAATGTCCAGATTGCGGTGAAAGAGTCGTTGATATAGTGTATGGAACAGGAGATATGACTGAAATTGAGTTTGCACTTCAATACCGAAAGGAAGCCATAATGGGTGGAGACAATATACCTCGTCGTCCTCCTATATGGTGTTGTGTATGCGGATGCAAGCGGTTTCGGAAAGTGAATCCCGACGGAATAGATGTAGCTGTGAAAGTAAAAATGCTAAAAAACATCCGTAAAGCACCAGCATCCGTTATAAATTGGTCTTCTGATACAGTTGACAGAGCTTTGGAAAGAAATCAGATTGAATTGATACATAAATACACGTTAGATATAACTACAGAATTTGAGGAAAAAGAAACCTTAGTCGTCACTGCTGTAAGTCAAAGTGATGCTGAACTTCTTGCAATAGATTTGGTTAGGAATGGAGTTGTTGGACTTAAAGGTCGTATATGTATCAAAATAGAGGTAAATAAGAAAAACACTTAAAATGAAAGCATACACATATATTGACAAAGGAAAATTTGAGTTGCTCGATAAACCGAAGCCTCATTTGCAGGAAGCAACAGATGCTATTGTGAGGGTGACTATGAGCAGTATTTGTTCGAGCGACTTGCATATCAAGCATGGCAGTGTGCCTCGTGCCGTAAAGGGCATTACCGTTGGTCATGAGATGGTTGGCATTGTGGAAGAGGTTGGCAGCGAAGTTAGTAACATGAATGTTGGCGACCGAGTAACAGTAAATGTGGAAACATTTTGTGGAGAATGCTTCTTCTGTAAAAACGGATATGTAAACAACTGCACTTCGCCTCACGGTGGTTGGGCGTTGGGATGTAGAATAGACGGTGGGCAGACTGAATATGTGCGTGTGCCTCTTGCAAACCAAGGGCTTAACCGCATACCCGATGGCGTAACAGACGAACAGGCTCTGTTTGTTGGTGATATATTGGCAACCGGATTTTGGGCTGCACGCATCAGCGAAATTTCGGCAGATGACACCGTTTTAATTATCGGTGCCGGACCGACAGGTGTATGCACATTATTGTGCGTGATGCTTAAACAGCCTAAGCGTATCATTGTGTGCGAGCAATCGGAGGAAAGACGTGCCTTTATCAAACAGCACTATCCTGATGTGCTTATAACTACGCCCGATGAATGTCTGCAATTCGTAACTCAAAACAGTAACCACGGTGGAGCAGATCGGGTGATAGAAGTGGCAGGCGGAAAAAACACATTCCGGTTGGCGTGGCAGTGTGCGCGACCAAATGCCATCGTTACCGTTGTAGCTCTTTATGACGAAGCACAGACACTACCGCTTCAGCAGATGTATGGTAAAAACCTCACATTCAAGACCGGTGGCGTGGACGGCTGCGACTGCGAAGAAGTGTTGCAACTTATAAGCGAGGGTAAAATCGACACAACCCCTCTCATTACCCACCGCTTCCCACTCTCGGAAATCGGAGAGGCATACCGCATTTTTGAGCAACGTCTTGACGGAGTGATAAAAATAGCTATTACGCAATAATTTAGGTTGTATATGAAAGGTAATGCCAAGAAAGAAGGCATAAAGTCATTATCAGATGCCTTTCCAGAGCTTGCTGCGCAATGGGATTACGAATTAAATGGAACTCTTACACCAGAATCCGTATCTTACGGTTCTCAGTTGAAAGTCTGGTGGAAGTGTCCTGTTTGTGGGCATTCCTATCAGAAGAAAATTGGGAATAGAACCGCTCCTGCCAAAAGAAAAACTGAGTCCGTAAAATGTCCAATATGTTTAGGACGTATAATAATTCCAGGATACAATAGTCTTAAAGCACGATACCCAGAAATAGTTGCACAAGAGTGGGATTTCGAGAAAAATACAATAGATCCTGATACAATTCCTCCTTACTATCGAACAAGAGTGTGGTGGAAATGCCCTAATGGACATAGCTACGATTCATTACTTGGCAATAAAATTTTAAATAATGGAGGTAATTGCCCTTATTGCTCGTCTCAGAAATTATGCAAAGAGACTTCACTCGGAGTTGTTAATCCGGATTTGGCAAAAGAATGGCATCCAAGCAAGAATGGATATGTAACACCATTTGATGTTTTTGCAAATTCCAATAAAAGTTATTGGTGGCTTTGCCCGACTTGCGGTCATGAATGGAAATCCAAGTGTTCAAACAGAAATATCGGTAAGCGTGGTTGTCCACATTGTGCGAATAGTCGTAGTTCATCCGTTCCTGAACAATTAATGTACCGTGCTATCAAGAGTGTGTGTCCTGATGCAATCAACCGTCATCGTATTAACAAAGACGAGATAGATGTATACATCCCTTCATTAAATCTCGGATTTGAATATGACGGACAGCGTTTTCATAATCTCGAAAAGTTGCCTAAAGATATAGCTAAATCAAAAAGACTGATAAAAAAAGGCATTACACTATATCGATTTAGGGAAAGTGAATGCCCTCTGTTTGATTTAGAGAAATGCCTTGTTATTCAGGTAAAATATTCTCCTGAATATGAATATTTTGAATTAAAGCTCAAAGAATTGTTAACCAAGTTGTTTCCACAAAAACAGAATATCGACTTCAATTTCGAGAATGAAATAAATGAAGTTAGAGCAACTTTGGATTGTTTGCCATATGAACAGAGTTTTGCTGCTGCCGAAACGGAAAAACGAAAAAGCGGAATAGAGCTAGTAGCACTTTGGGATTACGAAGCCAATACTCCATTAACTCCAGAAATGGTTATGCCATTTTCTGACAAAGTTGTTTGTTGGATTTGCCCTGTTAACCATAGGCATAAATGGAAAAACACCATAAAATCTGTATCATTGGGATATGGATGTAAACGCTGCTCTAAACGTTATCAATACTCAACTGAAGAATGGATTAAAGAAGCGAAAAATGTACACGGAGACAAGTACCAATACCATTTAACCCAATATGTTGATTCTGACACAAAAGTTGAGATAGTTTGTCCTAAGCATGGTATGTTTACTCAAATACCATACTATCATTTACAGGGGCAAGGTTGTCCTTATTGTGCTCATCAAAAATTTCACCCGTCAGAAAGCCTTGCTGTGCTATATCCCGAAATTGCCGCACAATGGGATTATGAGTTGAATGAAAGTTCAGGTTATACACCTAATAATATCGGCATTGATACCAAAAAAAAATTCTATTGGCATTGTAATAACGGTTACAATCATAGCTACTTGGCAACAATAGCATTTAGAGTCAATAGGAACTCAGGTTGCGCCGTATGCCACGGCAAGCAAGTTTCTCCAGACACCAGTTTAGCGGCACTTAATCCAGCGCTTGCGGCTGAATGGTGTCCGGAAAATGACAAGTCACCATCAGAAGTGACATTAAAATCTGATTATGAGGCACTTTGGAAGTGTCCCAATCCAAATCACCCTCCTTATAGACAAAAAGTTGAGGTTCGTTCAAGGGGTATAGGTTGTATTTACTGTAGTCGAAGAGGGAAAAAGCACCCTAAAGACTATGAAGATGAACTTCATACAAAGTTCCCAAAAATCAAAATACTGCGACCATTTACCAAGTCCAGCGAACGGATTGAGTGTAAGTGTGAGGAATGTGGATATGTTTGGCAACCATACCCATATTCATTGCTCAAAAGCAAAGGATGCCCAAACTGTAAAAAACGATAATGCCCATATATCCATAAAAGTGACAATACACTTCTTATATTCCGCATTAAAAGCAGTCGTAAAGTTCTCATAGACTTTATTTCACACATATTTTTAAATCAGTAAATACACTTTTTCGACTAAATCTTTCACTTTCGTTTTTCTATGCAAAAAGACTGCATAGCTACCCCTTACCTTTGCAGCAAGTAAAAATAGAAATACAATCTAAATTAAAACAAATATGAGAAAGTTATTGCTTATCTGCTGTGTAATGGCAACAGCATTGGTTTCATGCGGAACTAAAAATCAATCCTGGGAGTACAAAATTGTGAAAGTGGCCGGAAAGGATGCCGAAGTTATGGCAGATTATGGTTCGCTCGTTTACGGGGATCAAACCACGATGCTCAATAAAATGGGCAAAGATGGATGGGAACTTATAAGCACATATACAGAAGTGTCCACTACGTTTCCTAATTTTGGAAATTCCGGATATTTTACGGGTATTCGTGAAAATGTAAGAACCAGCGTAATCAATTTTGTATTCAAACGACCAAGCGATGGTAAAGAAGATAAAAAATCACCAGAATCTAAACCAAAGAAATAATCAAGATGAAATTTTCTTCAATATATACTATATTGCTAATTATCATCCTGTCATCATGCTCCAGAAAAGATGAGATAATAGCTCTATCTAAAGGATTTTTCTATTCACTCTCGGACTCCACATACGCATGTCCGAGAAACTATTATCCTTATTATGATTCTTTGAATGTAAAAGCCAGAAGTGACATTGTAGAAATTGACGAATCAAATATCAGCAAACAAGGAGATACTGTTACTGTCAAATGCTTCAATAATTATACGACCACAGATGGCACATTTAAACAAGATAGCGTATCGCTATATCTGACAACTAATGACAACGGAGAATACTATATTTCAAATTCTCTTGGTTTAGTTCCAATGGATAGCGAATTAAAAGAATATGGTTTGGCAACAGGTGCTTTATCGAATTTGCGCATTAAAGATAGAGAATTATCCAAAAGATATGCTCAAATTAGAATAATGTGGCTAAAGGAATATTTTGAAGTCCAGATTATGTTACTTCAAAAGGTCAAAATTCAAAATTGGTCATGGGAAACCAGTTATAATGGAGAAGCACACGGAGAAGGATGCATAGTTAACAATCTTGATTTTGCCATTGATGAAGTCAAGTATGAATTGACATATTATGACTATAGAGGTGATTTTATGGCTAAAGACGATGGTAATATATCCAAAAAGTTATATTCCGGCAATATTGTCCTAAATAATTTTTGAGTGCTACTCAACGTGCAGAGGCATCAGCCTTTGCAAAAATGACATCAGAGTAATCCCCCTAAGGCAAAAACGGCTCTTCGGGAGGCGGTGTGAAGGGTTCGTCAAGCCATTTGTTGAGGTCGATTTTGGTAAAGGTGTTAAGTCGCAGAGAGACAACAAGATTAGCCATTGCCCACTTGTACTTGGCGATGTGTTTCAGCCATGTCAGGATGAGCATGGTTATCAGTGCAGTCCAGATCTGGATTTCCACGGCGTTGCGTGTGGTGCCGATGAAGCTCTTTATGCGCAGAAGCTGCTTTAGATTGCGGAAGAAAATCTCAATATTCCATCTTGCCTTGTAGATTGCGGCTATCGTGGAGGCGGCAAGAGTGAAGTTGTTTGTCAAAAGTTCCACCACGAAACCATGTTCTTCGTTCCATACGGCAATTCTGCGGAGTTTCTTTGGATATTTCTTTTTCGCGACTGGAAGTTCCAGTTCAATTTCCTCATCAATAAGCACGTCCTGCGCCCGCTTTTCAGGCAATAGACGCTCACGGACGGTCTTATACCTGATGTTGTCCTTGTGCCGGACCACAAAGAACACATTGTTGCTGTCCCAATGGCTGAGCAGGCTGTAATCACAGTAGCCACGGTCGGCAACTACAATTGAATACGGATTTACAGGAATGTCGTAGGCCGCCTTGTTGTCAGAGCCTTTCCCGTCTGTAATGTTCACGAATTCAGGCAACAGACAGTCATAATCAAGAAGCGTGTGCATCTTCACAGCGCCTTTTGTCGTGGTATAATGCGCCCAGTCGTAGACAGACAGCGTAAGCGATATGAGCGTCGAATCCAACAGCCGCAACGGCATCTTGAAACGAAATTTGCCATGAATCCACCCCGCCTGCTGTCCGAAATGCTGATAGAGGCGGTAGAAGATGTCTCGGAATACCGAACAGTCGCGATGGGCGTTCTGATATGCCACTGTCGATTTTGATGGCGCACGGCTTATACCGAGATGGTTGAGGTTGCCTGTGGCGGATTTCAGCCCGTTGGATATGTCCCGCACGGAGTCGCAGTTGGAAAACTGACAGAAGACCATGCTGATTAGCTGACTCCACGTGTCATAACCCTTGTTGTGCTTGTCTGTTTGGGCCTCGCGGATTATTTTTCTGATTGTTTGACGGGGTAACTGGGCGATTGTTTGTGCGAAAAGTGTTATATTTGCCATAGGAAGTAGTTGAGTTGGTCGCTCACTACTAAGGTAGTCATTTTTTGCCTTAGTAACTACTTCCTATTTTTATTTTTGCCCAAAACGTTTAGGACAATATTGATATTCCGGAGAAAAATACAACTTTACATTTTGGAGTTCAAACGCAAAAAATCCAGATCGTGCAAATCTAAGATTAGTATTTCCAGACAGGTTGGTGTACAAAATAATACGAGAGAAAGGTTATACTGGTAATGAATATCAGGAGTATATTCAGTCACTACAAAACGAGAAAAACAAGTAATTGCCAAGTCATCAATTTTCATAATCTGCAATAGTTGCCTTATTCGAATATTAAAATTATGCAATTTGTTTTTATGACATTTGTCATAATGTCAGTATTAAAGGGATAATTTGATGTCAAAAACAGACATAACTTCTAAAATATATAACTGGTACATAGATTGTTAATAAAATAATATGAGTAACACACATATACCTAAAGATGTTTTGCACGAGATCTGGTGGAAAGCTGCTGGACGTTGCGAATTTAAAGGTTGCAATAAACCTTTGTACAAACATGGTGTAACCCTTGATAAATGCAAAATTTCAGAATATGCACACATAATTGCAGATTCAGAAAATGGTCCACGTGGCGATAAAGAATTGTCAAAGGCATTAGCTAAAGACCCTAAAAACATTATGTTGATGTGTCCTGAATGTCACAAATATATTGACAATGAGGGGAAAGATAAATATACTGCTGATGTGCTTTTTGATATGAAGAAAAAGCACGAAGACCGAATTGCCAGACTAACTTCACTATGTGAAGATTTACAAGCTCATGCAGTTACATATGGCGCAAAAATAGGGAATCATCAGCCAGACTTATCCTTTCATCAAATCCAAGATGCTTTGTTACCAAACTTTTATCCAGTAAATGATATTCCAATAGATTTAGGAGGTAATTGGCCTACAGCAAAAGAATGGGATGAATATTGGAAAAGAGAAGTTGAGAATCTTGAATATAACTGCAAGGACAAGATACTTGACAAAATTGACAGATGGGAATATAAGCGTATTGCCCTCTTTAGCTTTGCGCCTATGCCTTTACTTGTTAAGCTTGGCACACTGTTAAATAATAAACATGAAGTTGAAGTTTTCCAAAAGCAACGCTCCGGTGGTTGGAGATGGTTACAAGAGGAAATACACACAGACTACATAATTAACAGACCTAAATACACTCAGTCGGTTCCGGTATTGGTTTTGTCATTAAGTTTCCCTATTGCAGAAAGGATAAAGAAACATAATCCTAATGCAAGTATTTGGGAAATAACTATTGATACTCCAAATCCTGATTTTTTAAAGTCAAAGCAACAATTATATGATTTTGGTCGTCAAGTAGAAAGACTCTTGGATGAAATTACCAAGGCTTCCAACAATCACCCCTTGCATCTTTACCTTTCCGTACCTGTTGCCTGTGCCATTGAATTTGGCAGAGTTTGGATGCAAAAAGCAAATTGTCCATTGAAAATATATGATTTGGACAAGCAGGTAGATAACATTGACAGATTAGCAATAACAATAGAAAATAAGGAATAATGATAGAAACATTACCACTTGCAAAGAAAGAGGAATTTAACAAATTGTTCCTAAATATAGCCGAGAATCTTGACATTACAGAAACTCAGTTTAATAACCTTACCAGGAGTTATAATGCGGTTGGAAAGTACTTGGAAGATGATCCGAATTTCAAAGACTATCATCCAGTAGTTACACCACAAGGCTCTTTGAGACTTGGAACCATTATACAACCCATCACAGAAGATGGAGACATTGATGTTGACTTGGTATATCGTTTAATAGGAAAACATTCAAATTGGACTCAGAAGCATATCAAACATATGGTTGGCCAACGTCTGAAAAGCCACGGTACATACTGTGAAATGCTTGACAAAGAAGAAGGTCGTAGATGTTGGACACTGCTTTATCGTCAAAACTCTGACAATACACATGAACGCTACCATATGGGTATCCTTCCATGTGTTGCTGATGTTAGATTCAATGCTAACCTCGAACAAGTTAGAAACAAAGCCTTTTCAAGTATTAAGTTGGATGATATTGCAATTAGAATTACTGATAATAAGGCTGTCAATTATGAGACAAGCACAATTATATCCGACTGGCTGAAGAGTAATCCTGATGGTTACGCTATGTGGTTTGCCGATCGTTGTAAGTACACTGCGGAAAAAAGAGAAAATATTGTTGAAGCTATTATGCCTATTGGCAAATATGTAAAGGACAAATCTGTTTTACAGAGAATCGTACAGATTCTTAAAAGACACCGTGATATAATGTTCAAGGATGATGAAGACAAGCCTATCTCTATTATCATTACAACTCTTTCCGCAAGAGCATATAAAGGAGAAAACTCGCTTTTGGAGGGACTGACAAATGTCATTTGTACGATGGAAAATTACATAACAAAAGACAATAACGGTAATTTTGTTATAAGCAATCCAGTAAACCCAGAAGAGAATTTTGCGGATAAATGGCCTACGCATCCAAAAAGAAAAGAGAACTTCTTTAAGTGGTTAATGCAAGTAAAATTAGATGTCCATAATATCATAAATGGAACAGGTGTTCAGATGAGAGAGAATATCGGTCGTTCATTCGGTGATGAATTTTCCAAGAAACTGTTTAATTTACTTGCCGAAGAGCATAAGACTTCGGCTACAAATGCTGGTATAAAGATAGCCGCAACAGGAGTTCTTGGAAGTGTCGGAAAAACATTGAATGCGAGAAATACCTTTTATGGTAAGAAATAAGTATTTTACAGCTATACAACAAGTTGCATCACTAAAGAGTGCGTATAAATTCAATAATTCACGGTGGATTTTAAGACATCATGGATTTACATGGTTTTTCGATGTTACGCCAACACCGATAAGCGACACATATAAACTGAAAATTGTTTACAATGAAACATTCTATCCATTAGTGTATGTGGTTTCTCCAAAGCCATTAGCATTGGCAAAAGGAGCAACAAAACTTCCACATACATACGATAGTAAGAAGCAGCACTTATGTTTATTTAATCCTCACTGTGGAGAATGGAATAGTACAATGTTAATAGCCAATACCATTGTACATTGGGCAATTGAATGGTTGTATTACTATGAGAATTGGGTATATACAGGAAAATGGTTAGGAGGAGGCCATGGTAATTGGGATGCAGATTACACAATCAAAGACAATCTGCACTCTGATTAACTTTGCCTGACACAACTAAATATAATGGAGGGATTGATTGTCTCTCCTTTATATTTGCAGGTAATGTGCAGGTGTTCCCCGGTGCTACGCCCCGTATTGCCTGTAATCCCGACAACATCACCCGGCAGAACTGCCTGCCCCTGTGAAACAGATATTTGAGACAGGTGGCAATAGCTGACGGTGAAGCTGCCGTGTTGTAACGTGATATACTTTCCGGAGACTTTGTCCTGTTCTACCTTCAGCACTCTCCCCTGCATCATGGCAAACACCTTGGCACTCCGGGCATGAAGGTCAATACCGTTGTGAAACTTCCTCTTCCCTGTAAAAGGGTCTTTGCGATAGCCGTAAGGCGAATTTATCTTGATATGTGAAAGCGGATAGCATACGCTGAGATAGCGTGCTACCTGCTCTTTCTTTTTGGTGTCCGTACTTGACAAAGCAACCTTGTCGGGTACGGACTTTTCGTTTTCAGAGGTGATGCTTTCGGGTGTCGCCTCTGTTTCGTTTGTCGTCCGGGATGGATTTTCCACAACGACTTTATAGCGATTGCCCGGACAGGAAACCGTGTTGAACTGCGCTTTTGCATGGTTTCCGGACAATAGCAAAAGAAGGGATATAAGGATTCGTGTTTTACTCATAGATGCAAATGTAGGAACAGTTTTCCGTCCACGCCAAAAGATGCCCTGATTTACACTCAAAATATAACATTAAATAAGTTCAGAGTATGATTATTGCACTATAATCATACTTAAAACATAAATAAACACAAATAATCCGGCTATTTGAAGCAATAAAAATTGAAGTATGAATAATAGTATATACCTTTGCCAAAGTATAATTAAAATATCATATCAAAATATGAAACAAGTACGATTTGAATTTGAAGAACTGCCATACGACACCCTGTTGCAGTTCGGACTTACCCAAGAAATGATTGAAGACCTGCCCATGCAGACCTTGGAGGCAATCAGTCACGGCAGACACTCTCCCGTACTGCCCATCAAGGTAAATGACGAGAACGGAAACACCGTTACCGAGCGAAGCCGTTTCGCTTTCGTGCGCAAGGAAAACGGAGAAGCCGATGTGATATTCTTCCCGGTATTGAAGAAATCGCCTTTGGAGAAATACAACGAGGAGCAGAAAAAGCAGCTTCAATCCGGAAAGACCATCCTTGCAGACTCCGTAACGGCAGACGGCCGCAAGACCAAGGTATTCGTGCAGATCGACACCGAGACCAACCAGGTCATGTCCGTTCCCACACAGGTCATCGCCCGCAACCTCCAGGTATTGGCAGAGGAACTGAAACTCAGCAATGCCGAAATCAAAGTGATGCAGCAAGGGGAACCTTTGACCTTCGTGATGGAAGACGAACCGGTTACGGTCGGCATTGACCTGAACGAGAAGAACGGCATCCGCTTCTGCCAAGGCGACAGCCAGAAATGGAGCGAGCACACCAAAAGAGAATGGGACAAATACACATTCGGCTGTTACGGCTGTTGGGTCATGGACGATGACGGAAATCTTGATTATGTACCCGAAGAGCAGTACACAGAAGAACTCTGGAACGAACAGAAAAAGAGTGTCCAGCGCAATATGGGCACAGGACTTCACAAATAATCTTCAATCCTTATGATTATGGCACAAAACGCATTTTATCCCGAAGACGTTCTCATCGAGAAGATGGAGAGCGGAGAATACGGCTGGCTGGATTATGTCAACCACTTTTCTGCCGAATGGCAGGATGAACTGGCGGAATACTGCACGGAACGCGCATTGGAAATCAACGAAGCCTCTGCCGAGCAGTTCGTCCATTACAAAAGCGAACAATTAGAAGCCGCTATGGAGAGCGGTGAAGCATAGAAATTATGGCCATACGAACCCATACAAATCCAAGGATAGCGGACTTGCAACCCGAAATGCGTGACCTGTTGATGCGCAACGGTATGCAAGCCCACATCGTGCCTGCCGGAGAGGGCCACCAGTTGGTAGTACAAGGGCACGACTCTCCGCTCTTACGATACCCCATCAGCAAGCAGCAGTTTTCAGCTCTTACCGACTGGGGAACGAACCATGCCAACAAAAAGGCATACAACACCTTTACGGAAATAGTAAAGAATGACTTTGACCTGCCACGCAACTTCGTCCATGCCCGTAATGCCAACGGCAGGGTGGCTATGGGACTGCACGGCTACCGTATCGGCATCGGGGAATACGGCAGGGTCGGCAGATATGGGATGCCGCCTCCTTTCTTGGGATGGACACCCCGACAGCAGGAAGGCTACCACCTCCGCAGAGTGGGCGGCCGGCTTTTCTATGCAGAAACGCCCATGGTGGCAGAACGTCCCGACGGACGCATGAAACCCGGAGAACTCCAGTCGGGCGGTTACGGTTTCTATTACAAAGGCCATCCACAACAGCAGCCGGCACAATCCGTCCGCCAAGACGTGTTGCAGGAGCTGCAAGCCGTCATCACCCCGATGGTAGGCAAGCCCAGAAGCGAAGAACCTGCAAAGCCCTACAAGGAGCTGATTACCTCACCCGTCTATTTCTCCAATGAGAAATGGCAGGAATGCCTGTCCTCACATGGCATCATTATAGACAAAGAAGAAAAGACCCTGACCATACAATCGGAACAAGTCCATGCCGATATGGTCTATGACATCACAGATGCGGAATTATCCGCACTGATCTCCAATTCCATCGAAGAGTACCCGATAGAGCGACGATTGGAGCTGTTGAACACGGTTATTCAGGAAGACTTCGCCGATAAGATCACGATGGATTCCCTGAATCATACCGAGCGCATCGGTATCACCTTGCATCCCGAAGTAGAGCAAGATTTGGCAGCACGCCAACAGCAGGAACAGGACTTGCTCCTGCCATTGGAATCCGATAACAGCCTTGCGCCGCACTCTGCAGAACAGACCGTATTGCAAGAAGATGAATCCATTATCAGAGAACCACAAGAAGGAGCTTTGATTGACGGACGAGACTTGCCGTATCTCCATGAAAGCAAGGGATGGTACCGGGAAGGAGAACACGGACGGGAGGTGGAAGTGGAAGCGATTGCCGTACAGCCGGCAGAAGCGGAAGGCAAATACAGGATGACCGCCATTATCAATGGAGAAGCCATCACCCACGAAATCAGCCAGAAGCAGTACGACAAGTTCCTGGCAGTGGATGACTACCACCGCATGAAGCTCTTCTCGAAAGTGTTCAACGAGGTCGATATAAAGACACGCCCGGAGATACGGAGCAACTTGGGTGCAAAGATATTCGCAGCCCTTGCCGCAGGAACAGTCGTGGCTTCCGACCTTGCCCACAGCATTCACCACCACTCTTGCCCGGAATTATACGGCGAGCATTTCTGTCATGCGCCCCGTCCCTATTTCAAACCCGGAGTGGATTCACCGAGGGATGTAGCCGCGCGGAACTTCGAGGCACAGATGAACCAAGAAATAGCGGAGATACGCAGAGGATTTTAACTAAAAAGGACACACAGATGGCAAACGGAGAACTGACATACGATGACTTCCTGCAACGGTTGGACATACAAGACGTACTGGTGGATACAGGCTATCACCTGAACAAGCGTGACGGCCTGCGTTATCCGTCCTATATCCGCACGGACAGCAATGGCACACGCATCCGTGGAGACAAGTTTATCGTGACCGGAGGTGGCAAATGTTGCTTCCAGCCCCCACAGCAAAAGCTCTACAACATCATCTCCTTTATCAAGTCGTTCCCAGAAAAGTTTGCAGAACACAGAAACGGCGTGTCTCCCGACAGGTTAGTCAACCTTGTCTGTAACCGACTGTTGAACCACCCCATCGAAGACAGGCCAATCCGTATCATCCAGCCCAAGCAGCACAGCCGTCCGTTCAGTCTCCATGATTACGACATACACCGTTTTGACGTAAACGTCCGGGAGACCCACAAGCGTTTCTATCCCTACTTCAAGAGCCGTGGCATTGACATCTTCACGCAACGTGCTTTTGCCGACCATTTTTTCTTAGCCACCAAACACAGGACAGACGGTCTGTCATACGCCAACCTCGCTTTCCCGTTGGTATTGCCCAAAGAGCCTGACAAAGTTGTCGGTTTGGAAGAGCGTGGACGCCCCAAGATGGACGGCAGCGGCAGCTATAAAGGAAAGGCCGAAGGGAGCAACAGCAGCGAAGGCTTGTGGATAGCCAATTTCAACGGAGAACCTTTACATCAAGCCGGAGGTGTCGCCTGGTTTGAAAGCGGCTACGATGCAATGGCATTCCACCAACTGCACCGTGACACCTTCCGGGACAATCCCGAACTTTCCAAGAAAAGCGTGTTTGTCTCCACCGGCGGCACGCCAACCGATATGCAGATCCGGGGAATGCTCTCCGCCACCCCGAATGTGAACCACTACCTGTGTTTCGACAACGACAGTGCCGGGCGCGAGTTTGTAAATAAATTCAGGAGCATAGTGAAATCCATGCACGTCAGCACGTCAATCCGGAACAGATCAGAGAAATCCCCTTGATGCCCTGTTACAAGGACTGGAACGATGCCCTGCTTGGCAAGACGAGCGAGGAATACCTTGACAGCATCAAAGATGCGGTTATTCCTTTGAGTGCGCCACTCGCTACAAAAGGAAGCACAGCCGACGAAGAAGAAATAAACGAACAATCCACCATCCACAGATAAGAACCATGCAGAACAGACAGCCATACAGAGACATTTCGCTTCATCCGAAAACCACGCAGTTCTTCATTGATGAGCTGCCTTTGTTGTTTGTGGCTATAACAGGCTTGGTCTATGGCGGTATGGATGACGCGCCCCTTGGTTCTATCGCCACCCTCTTTGCCGTGCTTCTTTCCCTCTACTTGGCCTACCGGCTCATCTATCTGAAACGGATACGCTACCACATCGGGAGCGAACAACTGACAGCAGCGCATGGTGTGTTCCAACGCAGCACAGGTTATATCGAACTGTACCGTGTAGTGGATTTTCACGAACACCAGACCCTGTTACAACAGATTTTCGGACTGAAAACGGTAACGGTACTCTCCATGGACAGGACCACACCCAAGCTGGATCTGATTGGCTTGCCCAAACAGACAGCCATCGTGGAACTTATCAGGGAACGTGTTGAGTTTAACAAAAAAAGAAAAGGCATCTATGAAATTACCAATCATTAAAATAGCGATGCTCCTATTCGGCATCATCTTGTCTGTCACGGTGAAGGCGCAGATTGTCACGACCAATCCGTTGGAATATGTGGCATTAGCAGAAGGCAACGAACTGATTCTCGCCAAGGTCAGAAACCAGATGGACGGACAGAAGAAAACCGCCCTTTTGCAGAACACCATTGCCGCAGAGTTCGAGCAGATGCGCCAGTGGGAAAAGAAATACAACAGCTACCTTAAAACGGCAAGCGGATTCGCATCTTCCATCAAAGCCTGTACCCATCTGTACAATGACGGCGTGAGGATTTTCATCACACTGGGCAAGTTGAAGAATGCCGTAAGTGACAATCCGCAAGGCATTGTGGCTTCCATTAGCATGAACAATCTCTACATAGAGACAGCGACCGAACTTGTAACCGTATTCTCCCTGCTCCGTGATGCCGTGTGCAAGGGCGGCAAGGAGAATATGCTCACTGGAGCGGAACGGAGCCAGACCTTATGGGCATTGAACGACCAGCTCTCCTCATTTCAGAAAAAGCTCAATCTGTTCTACCTGAGCATCCGCACCTACACGATGACCGATGTATGGAGCAATGCCACCGCAGGGATGCTGGACCGGAACAACGGAGAAATCGCACAGATAGCGATGCGAAGATGGCGCAGGGCGGCTACAATCAGATAAAAACAGAGAGAATACAATGAGACGGACAATCTTCATAACAATCCTCCTGATGTGTATGGGCATAAAAGTCCACACACAGTTAGACCCTACCCTTACCGGAATGGTTCTGATATACACCGAAAAGGCAAAGAAAACCTTGAAGAACCAGGAAAAAGTCATGCTGCTCCAAACCACCGGCCACATCTGGACAAAGGAAGAAGTGGAAGCCGTCACCGACTTGCAGAGGGAGTTCAACGACTATCTGGATTCGTTCCGTTCGGTTGTCAGCTATGCCGCCCAGATATACGGCTTCTACCACGAGATAACGCACTTGACGGAGAATATGGGCGAGTTCACCGGTCAACTCAAAAACTCTCCGACAAACGCCTTGGCGGTTGCATTGTCCACAAACCGGAATAAAATATACAGAGAATTGATATACAATTCCATAGAGATAATCAACGATATACGGACGGTTTGCTTGTCGGACAACAAGATGACGGAGAAAGAACGGATGGAAATCGTGTTCGGCATCCGCCCTAAGCTGCAACTGATGAGCAAGAAACTGCAACGGCTGTCGATTGCGGTCAAGTACACCTCCATGGGCGATATATGGGCAGAAATCAGCGAAGAGGCACGCCCGAAAGCCAACAAGGTGGAAATCGCCCGATCTGCCATAAGACGGTGGAAACGAAGCGGCAAAGCCGGAGCTTATTAGAATAACGAATAAAACATAAGAATATGGGATTTTGGAGTTCATTATTAAAAACCGGCGGTAAAGCCATATCATACGGTGGCAAGGCAACTGTCGTTACCGGGAAAAGTGTAGGCAACGCTGTGCTGCACCCCTCACAAACACTGCGTGGAGCAGGAAGTGCGTTGAAGACAGCCACTGTCGGAGGTGCTGTCGGTTATGTCGGTTGGGAGAAACTGACCACGGACAAGAGCGTGGTGCGTATCGTGAGCGATGCTGTCATAGGCGAGGAAGCCACCAATGCCATCAGCGGTACAGCCAAGTCAGCCGGGGACAAAGTAAGCCAGCTTACCGACAAGGCAGAGCAGACCATGGCCAATGTAAACCAGGCGACAAGCAACATCTCATCCACTCTTAACGGAGCATCCACCTTCTTGGGTAATGTTTCCAATGGGAACGGCGGCAATATGTTGGGCAACTTCTTCAGCAACCTTGCAAACGGCAAGGTATCGGGAATGAGCATTGCCGGACTGATTGCTGGAGCGTTTTTGGTATTCGGCCGTTTCGGATGGCTCGGCAAGATTGCCGGTGCCTTCCTGATGATGATGACCATCGGCAATCACGCCAACCTGCTGCAAGAAACCACTGTCGCCAACGCACCCCGACAGACACCCTCCCAACAGGAAGAACAGACCCATAACGGAGGAATGAGAAGATAACATCCAAGAAAACAATATTGCAACAACAATGAAATATACGGAAGAAATGATTTTACATTCCCCAAGCGGCTACTGTATGCCCTTCGAGGAAGATAAGAATAAAGAAGTAACCTTGTCAAAGGGCTACGGTGAACAGAAAGATGCCATAACCGGAGAAACTTCCTTTAATCACGGCATAGACTTTAATGCCAGCCACCGCCCTTTGGCGGCAGTGGCAAGCGGTGTCGTATCAAGCATCGGTACGGACAAGGAACATGGCGTGTATATTGTCATACGCTACGGTAAATACGAAGTGACCTATGCGCATCTTGCCAATATATTCATCCGTTTCGGGCAAAAGGTAAAAGCCGGTCAGACGGTAGCCATCAGCGGAAACGACATTCACATGGAGGTGGCGTTTGACGGAGAAGAACTGAATCCGATAGAGTTCCTGACCATGCTCTACGGCAATATCCAGGCATTACGCAAAGCTGGGCACGAAGCCACCCACGAATTTATCCAATTTGACGGTGAGATGAAGACAAGATACGACCGTGACAAGGAAGAAATCGAGGAACTGATGATCCGTTTCCTGCCGGTCTATATGGAAGACCTGTTCCGTGGAGCGTACACCGTACCCGAATACACCGAGCGATCGCTGCGGAACGTGTTTGCAGTGGGTGCCATCAAAAATTATTTCTTTGAGACTATGCCGAGCATGGCAAATCCTCTTGGTATCGGCAGCCGTGCCCTGCCGTTGGCAAGTAAGGTACAGAATCTCCTGATAGCGGATTTCCTGAATTACCTTGCGCTCAGGCACAACGTCTATCTCTCCACCATGGGCGAGGAAGTAAAAAAAAAACTTCAATCCGAGGCCATAGCGAGCAGTGGAATCATTGACCCTTTGGAAGAATTGGAGATCGATGTGCAGAGTTTTGACATTCCGAGAGTCGTGTCCGTCTATCCCGACCGTGCCGGAGTCCGATGGTGGACAAAGGCCTGGTTCAACAACCGGGAGGAAGGCGAACTTTCTGTAGAGATAGACCGGAACAATGCCATCCGTTTCATTCAGGACAGGATAGAAAAGGATGAATGGTTAGAGGAGTTCTTTCCCAAACAGATGGAGATATACCATAACGCCATAGAGCAGACCAAAGAACAGCTTTTGAATCAATTGAATTATTAGGATATGGGCGAAATCAGACATACAGAGCGTTTTGCAGAGATAGAAAGGATATTCGGTGACTACTTCAATTGCCACCTTGCCCCTGTCATGCGTGACACGCAAAGCTATCTCAACCGCAAGCAGGTGGAAGAAATGGCGGAATACTCTACCAGTGCAGCCGGTATTCTCAGTTCGATGGCAGCCGCCAATAATCCGATGATCGATCCGTACCAGACACTGAAAATAACAGGCGAATGGAACTCCAAGACCACGGAAGACTATTTGGCGATGGTCAAGGACAAAATTTCCGGCAACAAGGATATGCAGACCGACCTAGCGATGATGGCCGGCGAATGGCGTTCCGCTGTAATCGGAGAAATCGGCAGGGATCGTTATGACACATTATCCGGACAATTAGGATGCGACCTTGCCTACGCCTACACGGATTACCGTATGGAACAACTGATGATAGACAGGTTGGTCAAGGAACGTATGCCCAAGTCATCGGCAGACTACATCATCCGCAAAGCCGCACAGAATACGCTGTTAGGCTTGTCAGCGACACTGGGCCAATCACCGCTTGCCGCCGAGATCGAGCAACGTGGCGAAGCGGCCTACAAGCCTTCCAAATTAGAAAAAGGGACAAACCGTATCATCGGTGCAGGGATTGACGCCCTCTCTTTAGGCGGTGTGGGCAGTTGGACGAGCTTCGCAAAGTTTGTCGGAGTGGATCTGGCTTTTTCCGCATTGGCACCTTCCCAAGACAATAAAGGAAACGGGCAATCGGTGGAGGATTGTATCAGTAAAGGCGTGTTTGGAAGCGAAGCCAACGTCTTTGCGGATTTCCGCAAACAAGCCAAAAACATACAGAAGGACGAGAATCCGTACATCATCGCTACCAACGAGCGACTGGCCAAGAAGATACCCATCGAAACTTTTGATTTTACGAAATGGATGAGTGAGCATACGATAACAAGCAAGCACATGTGGAGTTTGGCTGACGAAAAGAAAAACGAGGAACGGTATAAGAATGTGCCTTTGGTGATTATGCCGGAATACCGGGAAGCCTATCTAAATAGTTTAGAACAGAAGCAAAATAAGGGAAGTGAAGAATCTGCATCTACCGAAATAGCAAAACAGGAAGTTCAAAACACTACCGAGCAAGCTGTTACTCAACAAATAGAGGAAAGTGAAATGTCGGGACAATCGTATTCGGAAGTGGTTACACAAGAAGAAAAAGGACAACAAGGACAACAAACGGTACAATCCGACACCCGCACCAACGAAAACGGCTGGAACGGACTGTTCTCCTCCTTGGGATTGAACGGTATGGGTGATATAGGCAGAAACTTAGGCTATGTGTTCTCCATGCTGCCCGACATCCTGGTAGGAATGTTTACAGGCAGGACGAAATCTTTGGATATAGGAGACAACATCGTACCTATGGCAAGCGTCTTAGCCGGCTTGTTTGTCAAGAACCCCGTCCTAAAAATGCTGACGATTGGATTGGGCGGTGCCAATCTGTTGAACAAGGCAGGACATGAAGCTATTGACTGGAAACGGAATGAGGGTAACAGCAGGCCTGTATCGGAAAACAGCCCTGTACAATACCGTAGCTATCCGGATGAACCGCTCAATCCGCGCATCTCCAATCCGATATTGAAAGGCAACAACCTGATAGCGACAATAGACCGTGTACCCTGTACCATCCAGCTACCCGAAAAGGTAACAGCCGCCTACCAAGCAGGAGCCTTGCCTCTCAACACCCTTGCAAACGCCATTCTCGCCAAGAGCGACCAGACCAGGGAGATGATGGAGCGCAACTTTGAGAATGGAGAACGGGAGACCATTATAAGAACCAGAGGAATACAATAAAAGACAAGCATATATGAAAGAGAAATCACAGTTTGAGAAAAATGCCTCCGACAAACAAGTGGAACTGCTCTCCGGAGCGTTAAACGGAGCGGTCAGTGCCGGTGGCCATTGGCTCAACGCCACGGGCAAAGGATATCCGAAGTTTTATCCGAAAGGAGTTGCAGTCAGTCCGTTCAACGCCCTGTTCATGGCATTGCATTCGGACAAGACCGGAAGCAAGACCAACCTCTTCACCTTATACAGCGAAGCCAAGGCACGGGGAGAGTCTGTCCGGGAACACGAGAAAGGTGTGCCCTTCCTGTTCTACAACTGGAACAAGTATGTAAACCGGAACAACCCCAACGACATCATTTCAAGAAACGACTACCAACAACTGCCTCCTGAAGAGAAGAACCGGTATAAGGGCATACACAACAGGGAGATTCGCACACTGTTCACCATAGACCAGACCCTGCTGCCCCTTGTTGACAAGAATGTATATGAGACCCTTGTGCAGAAACACGGCAACAGTGTGGAACAAGGATTCGGAGAAAAGGAGCTGCGTGAATTGCGCCCCCGCTTCAATGCCTTTGTGCAAGCCATTTCCAAAAACATGGTGCCCGTCCGCACGGACGGAAGCGGCGTGGCACATTACGACAGTCAAAAGGATGCGGTTTACATTCCCCGTCAAAAGGATTTTGAACATTATACCGACTATGCACAAGAGACCTTGCGGCAGATCATAGCGGCTACCGGACACCAGCAACGCCTTGCCCGTGAAGGCATGGTGATGAAAAACGGAGTGCCACCCACCGAGGATGCCGTCAAGCAGGAACATCTTATCTCCGAAATCGCTTCGGGTATCAAGATGCTGGAAATGGGACTGCCTGCACGCCTGTCGGATGAGAATATCAAGATGGTGGACTACTGGAGCCGGGAACTCAAAGAAAATCCCTGTCTGATAGATGCCATCGAGAGCGATGTGAACAATGCCTTGGAGGTCATACGAAAGGCGGAACGAGGCGAGAAAATCGAATATGCCACCTATCGTAACCACCGGCAGACCGAGCGGATGCAGGAGCAGATGCCCAAGCATTTCTTCGTGGCTGACGAGATCAAGAAACACCCCGACAAGGATAACAAGACCATCGTGTTAGTCATAGACCGACAGGGAAAGAGTGCCGATGTCATCTTGCCTGCCGGCGCATCCTTGGAGGTGAACAACGAGATAAAGGGTATGAACAAACAGCGCATACAGTCTGCCCTGCAGAAAAGCGGCATTGAGCATGTCCGCTTCTACAATCCAGACGGAGCATTGGGGTATCGTCCCGACGACCGCTATTTTGCCGAGAAGCAGATTGAGGTGGCAAGATTGAAGAGCTGGACTTTGGAAACGCTCTCCACCATTGATGCCCATCCTGCGGTAAAGCAAGCCTATGACCTTGTTTTTGAGCAAATCCAGATGGTGCAGGACGACAAGAACCGTTGGGCATTGTATATAAAACCCGAAGGCAAGTCCGGTTACAGCATCTATCCCGACAAGGATGACCTGAACCGTTTCTTCACCACCCTCAAGCAGTCGTTGGATAACATCGACAAGGTACGTGGCGAACTGGCGAAGAAATACTATGCCTTGGCGGAGAGCAAACCCGAACTGAAGGTGGATCTGTTCCACACATCGGACGAGCGCATCGACCTGAACCGCATCCAGCGTGTGGCCGTGTTCAAGACCAAGAACGGTGCGATACTCTGCGCTCCCACCATAGACAACCGGAAGCCACAGCCCCGAAGTGTCACGCCACAACAATGGCAACGGATGTGGCTTGCCGAAGACCGGAACAGCTTCAAGCAGCATTTGGCTGCAACACTCTTTGCGGATCTGCTGAACAAGAGCCAATCACAGGAGCAGACCTCTTCCGAGAAACAGGAAGAAGAGGTGGAGGCAAAAGTCGGCCGGAAAGAGGAAATCAAGCCTGAACAGCCTAAAGAGGAAGTCGAGGAACAGGAAGAGGTATCACGAGGTATGCACCGATAAACGAAACGGAATATGAGCAAGAACCAACAATACGCGGAACAATACGCCGATTTTGCGATGGAACAGATGCGCAAGTACGGCATTCCTGCCTCTGTGACCTTGGCGCAAGGCATATTGGAGAGCAGCAACGGACAAAGCCGTCTGGCCCTGAACGAGAACAACCATTTCGGCATCAAAGCCACTCCAAGATGGATTGCAGAGGGTGGCAAGTACGGATTATACACCGATGACAAGCCCAACGAAAAGTTTTGCAGTTATGACAGTGTGGGTGATTCTTACGAACACCACTCCAGATTTCTGGTAGAGAACAAACGGTATGACAGATGTTTCGCCTTGGCTCCCGATGACTATAAGGGCTGGACGGAAGGGCTTGCCAAGGCAGGAGATGCCAGTGGCAGCAATTATGCCGGAAGCCTGCAAAAAATCATCGAGGTCAACGGATTACAGAAGTACGACCGGATGGTGATGGCGGAAACGAAGGCGCAGGGACTGGAGATCGGACAAGAAAAGAATACCGATAAGGAAGCATATTCATTCCCTGTGGAGCGTGAGGATTTCATATTTGTCACCTCTCCATTCGGTATGCGCACCGACCCGATGGATGCCGGCAAGCAACAGATGCACAAGGGTATCGACATCCGCTGCAAGGGAGATGCGGTACTGGCGACTGAGAACAACGGCAAGGTGGTGGTCGTCAACCACAACGCAAATACCGCCGGAGGGAAGTCCGTCACCATCGAATACCCAAGGCGCGACGGGAGCAAGGTGCAGAACACCTATATGCACCTGTCTTCTGTCGATGTCAAGGTGGGCGATACCGTCCAAGCCGGGCAGAAAGTCGGTGTTTCAGGGAATACCGGGACACGAACTACCGGCGAGCACCTGCATTTCGGGGTGACATTAGTTTCAGCGGATGGGCAGAAGCGGGATATGGACCCGGCTGTTTATCTGGCTGAGATTGCCGAAAAAGGCAATATCAAACTGCAAGTCCTACATAACGGGAATGACCTGCTGGCAAAATACAAGACGGAGACAGTGGCCACTCCACAAGAAATCAAGGCTCAAAGCCCTGAAGACTGGATGAAAAAGCTGCTCTCTTCGGAGGACAGCGGTGTCGGCTTATCGGGAACCAACGACCCGATTATGGATATGGTGGTCAAAGCCTTTTCTTCGTTGATGATGTTGGCAGTAGTCATTGATAGCAAGGATGAAGAGGAACAGATAAGTGCCGTTTCTAAAATGGCCGATGAACGGAAAGTGGATTTGACCCCACTTTTGCCACACATGAAAACCTGCGCTCTCGTGGTTGGAGAGAACAACAAAGCCGTATTGCAGGCAGACAACGGCTTCATCCAATTTTCACGGGAGTTGAGTGCCAATGAACTGAGCCGCCTGTCTGCCACGCTGAACAGTCCGGGACTCTCGGAAGAAAGCAAGCGTATGCGTGTGGCCGGGATGGTCAATGCACTGGTGCTGTCGCAACAGGCTTCGCAGAACTTCGAGCAGGGAATGTCGGAACAACAGGGCCGGGAGGAACAAATCAAGAGATAATGAAACGCGTGATGATGGAAATAGGATTGTTGTTTGTCGGGTTGTCCATGGCAGCACTGCACACCCTCGTATGCTACAAGCTGTTCGGCTTGGTGGCGACACTCGTGATCATAGGGGTGCAGGTCGTCATCGCCATCGGGATAGCCTGGATTAAAATCCGTGCGCCCGACTAAGACGGTTGCACAGGCAAGTGGTTCACATTTAACAGGATATTCCGGTCAAATGGTCTTGGTAAAATAAAACTACAAGCAATATGATAAAGTGTAATGTAACAGTGTGCGGTACAATCTGCCGTGTGGCTACCGTCCGCACCAACAGCGAGAATAAAGTGTTCACGGCTTTTGCCGTAAATTGTGTGGTTCCTGCCAAAAGCGGCATCAACAAGACCTTGGAAATCTCCGTCGCCAAAGATGGTGAGGATAACGAACTGAAGAATTGTGCCTTGGGACAACGGGTAAATGTGTCGGGCACGCTGACTTTCAAGAAACGTGGGGACAACCTCTATTTCAATCTGTCAGCTTCGGAGGTCACTCTTTCGGCTTCCAATGAAGATTCCATCAAGGGGGAAATGCACTTCCGGGGAAAGACGGGAAAAAACATTGAAGAGAAGACCGATAAGAAAGGCAAGGACTTTTTACAGTTCTCAGGCTTTTCCGCAGAGAAAGTCAATGACGGCTTCGAATACCTGTGGGTACGGTTCTTTGGCTTTGACTGCAAACGTGAAGAGTGGCTGCAACCCCAGACAGGCATCGAGGTCAAAGGCGACATGGAGCTGTCCGTCTATAACGACAAGCTGAACCTTTCCTGCAAGATTGCCGAGATGTCGGCGTATGTCAAGCCTCCGTATAACCCCAATAACTGACAGGTATGGCCGGTTACAAGAAATATAACAACGATGGCCCTTCCGCAGAAGACAAGGCTCTTGACCTTTTTGCGGAAATGATGATCGAGCGTATCGAGACCATCAGCAAGGACTGGTCGAAGCCGTGGATTACCGAGGGAAGTTTGGGGTGGCCGAAGAACCTGTCCGGGCGTGAGTACAATGGGATGAACGCCCTGATGTTGCTTCTCCACTGCGAGAAGAACGGATATAAGATTCCTCGTTTCTGCACCTTTGACTGTGTGCAACGGTTGAACAAGCCGACTGAAAAGCAGGCTAAAGAGGGTGCGGAACTGCTGAGGGTTGCCGTCAACCGTGGTGAAAAATCATTCCCGGTCATGCTTACCACCTTTACCTGCATCCATAAGGAAACCAAGGAGAAAATAAAGTATGACGATTATAAAAGGCTCTCCGACGAAGAGAAGAAGATGTACAACGTATATCCGAAGATGCAGGTCTTTCGGGTCTTTAACGTGTCCCAGACCAATCTTCAGGAAGCCCGTCCGGAGCTTTGGAACAAGCTGGCGAATGGGGATGCCGTAAAATTGGACGAGAGCGAGAAGATGTCTTTTGAACCGATGGATGTGATGATCCGTGATAATCGCTGGATTTGTCCCATCAAGCCTATGCACCAGGACAAAGCCTACTTCTCCATTACCAAAAACGAGATTGTGGTTCCTGAAAAGGCATAGTTCAAGGACGGGGAATCGTACTACGGCACGCTTTGGCATGAAATGACCCACAGCACAGGTATCGAGGGGCAGCTTGACCGCATCAAGCCCACCGCTTTCGGCTCGGACGAATACGCCCGTGAGGAATTAGTGGCTGAATTAGGCAGCGCATTGGTGGCACAGCGTTACGGTATTAGCAAGGCTCTGAAAGAAGAGAGCTGCGCCTATCTGAAATCGTGGCTGGAGCAACTGAAAGAGTCTCCGCAATTTATCAAGACCACGCTCTTGGATGTGAAAAAGGCGACTTCGTTGGTTACGCAAAACGTGGATAAGATTGCGGAAGAATTGGAAAAGGGGAAAAAGGAAGAGCAGGAAAACAAGCAGGAAGTGAAAGTTGAACAACCTGCATCCGGCGAAAAGATTTTCTATTCTTCCGTTGTCTACCTGCAATCAACCGATGACACTTCCCGGCTGGACGAATTTCGGGACAAGGGTGATTATGAAGGATTGCTCCAAGCTGCCAAAGAGTATTATGACGGGAATGGTATCAATGAGCAATATACCTTTGCCTCTCCTCTCCAGAACAAGGGTGATGACCTGTTGATTGAAGACAAGGATTTTGCCGTGGTCTATAACAACAGCGTGGGTGGCACATACGAGGTGATGCTGAAATATTCGGAACAGGAAATCCGTGACCATATTACCAGATATGGAACCCGTCTGGTAAGCGATGACATCAAAGAGGTGGCAAAGGATATGGTGGCAGAACAGTTCCAAGCTATAACGAAACAGCGAATACCTGTCTTTGAAATGCCAAACGGAGATATTCTCCATATCGGGTATAACAGGGAGACCGACACGCTTGATGTCGGTACGGTAGTCAATGCTGGTCTTGTTCCCGACCATCAGTTCCCCTACGACCACGACAATTCTCTCGAATCCAACCTGCAATCCGTCCATTCGGAATTAAGTCAGATGGAACAGTATCAGGAGGAAGAGGTGGAATATAGCGGTGGTATGCACCGATGACTATAATGGGACGTTTGCGTATTTCAATCCAGCCGTAGGGAGGTTGTTCTCCTTGCGGGTTGGATTGTTGTAGCTATACAGTCAGTCAATATCATAGCCTATCACATAATCGTCATTGATAAGCAGATAGTAGTAGCCGTTGCCACAATTCCGATATTCCTTGCTGAAGCCTGCCGCCATATCGCCATTGTCTCGTGGCTCACACCAAAGCGTTCCGTCATAACCGCCAAAATCAAAGCGGCAAGTGGAAAATTTCTCTTTGTTTTTCAGTGCCTCACGGAAGAGACGCATTGCTGTCGTTCCACAGTATTTTTCAATGGTGGCAAGTCCGATACATTTGCCGTCAATGCGTGTTCCTGTCGTAATATGGTTCTCGTAAAGAGATTTATCCAAATCCGCATTTGCGATGTCACGAAGCCAGGCGTTTGTATGTGTGGCAAGTCGGGCAAGTTTCTGATATTTCAGAATAAGTTTCCTGTCCGTATTCTCGTCCTGTTCTTGTGAGGGATAGTATATTTGTTCGATGCTTACCCAATCTGTAAACACATAGCCTTTTGTCCGCTTGCCGAGAGCGATAATGCCAATAACACCTCTGTCTCGGTTGATGAACAAGCGTCTGCGTTTTCTTGCAATCCGCACGTATAAAGACGGAGGATTGGTTTCGTTGCGAAGATAGCTCTCCGCCGGATGAATAGTTGTCATTTCCATATCTGTATCTATTTTTCAATGTTTATTTTACCTGTCCTTACCAGTGTACCATTGCGGTAAAGCATGATTTCTCCGGGCTTGAACCCCATTTCTCCGAAAGCTATGTATTTGATGTAATCCCGGTACTTCTCGCCTGAAAAGTTTTTACCGCACAAGTTGTTGAAAAACATGGGTATTGAAAACCCATCCTCTCCTGACAACACTGTTTTGCCGTTTTGTCTGATTTCGTCTAACATACCAATTTCCAATTTTCATCATCAATCGTAAGTTTGTTCATTTCCCAATCATACTCCACTTCCGGTGCATTGGCATAGGGGAAATTGATGGTGTAGCCGATTTGTCCGTAGGAACAATGAAGCGGTGTTACACATATTTCCCTACCAAAATAAAGGCTCGGTGTGCAGTATTTCCGCCAATTAAAGCGGTCTGCAAGGATATTCCTGCAAAGTCTTCTGTAATATGATTTGTCCGATAAAGTCATAATTATGTGTATTAAAGAAATTCCATTTCAAATGCTTGTAGCAATTCGTATATTTGTTCTTCGGCATCTTCCATATCCGCTACAATATCCTTGATGTGATAAGGTGCGCCATTCTTGCCGTGTCCGTCATCGCCTATCCACAAATAGGCTTCATAATCGGGGTCAAAACCCTCGTAATACTCTTTTACATTGGCTATGAGGGAATCAATATCCTCGCCCTGCATATCGGCATTGAAGAGAAAATCCTGTCCGTACTTGGTGTGACGTTGGAATCCAAACAATACACTTGATTGGCTTTTATTTTCAACACTCACACTCCAATCTTTTTCTTGGGCAATGTCGGTTATTCTCTGTATCTGTTCTTCGGTAGTCATCTCGTGAGGGTTTTGAAGTGGGGAAACTTTTTACATTTCCCCACACGTTGGCTTAATCCGTTACTTGAAAATAATACTCCTGCTTCTCGTCCGACCATTCAGAGGTCATTTCGTCCGCTTCTCTCCATAGCTTGTCATAGAGAATGGCTCTTTGGTTGTCTCTCTCGTGCCACTGCCATATCTTGTGATTGAGTACAAGGCAGAGTTCCGTCCAATACTTGTAGTTGTCTTTCCATTCGGACTTGGCTCGGCTGTATGTGTCAGCTATGGCTTTGTCTCCGAATTTATCGGCAATGGAGAAGTCCTGCCAAAAGGTGGTTATCGGCTCGTAACCGTTCAACTCTGTTATGTTCCATCTTGGGATAGCGATTTGAAGTGCTTTCATAATCGTTATTGTTTATAGTTTTCGTAATACTCTTCGGGCAAATGATAGAGGTCGTTCTCTGCCAAATGGTCTATGGCTTCCGCTGCCAGACGGCACGCCCATTCGTTACGCTGGTCATATCTTCCCTTGTGCCAGTTCTCCGCCAACTGCTCCATAAAGTAGAACATCAGCTTGGCTTTTTCGTTTACCAAATAGCGGTGGTCATCCGCCAATGCCTTGCCCACCTTTCGGGGTGAAGCCATTTTTCCGTTTACATAGTTTGAGAACTCGTCCGCAAAGCGTTTGTCGTTCTCCGATAATTGATTGTTGTACTCCATTTCTAATGAATTTTGATGTTGAACATTTTTTCTTTTCCCTCTGGTCGGTTCTTTTCCGTCTGAACCGCCTTGGAATTTTATGGATGCGGTAAACGGCTGTCGGTACTGCTTCATGCGACGGCTTTCCCGGCCAATTACTCTTTCACGGAAAGGAAGAATTTGCTGGGAATGCACTTCAAGCCGGAGAATCAAGCGCGACAGCAGACCTTTGCATCTGATAAAACCAAGAGCGGTGTGGACGGAAGATGAGCCACGGCGGTTATACCTCTATAAAAGGAAGATAGCTTGGGGAAAATATAAAGGTTGAGATATAAAAGGAAGCAGCTAACGCAGTTTAGGCAACTCATAAAAACGGGTATCGTGCTTTTGTGAAACCACGTAAGCACGACACTCATTGATAAGAGCTAAAAAGATGAAGGCAGTAAATCACTCATCCTCTGTTCCGGCAAACCGCAAAATCCCCGAATGATAGTATCTCCGTTTACGCCATCAAGTTTGCAGAACATCAGCAAGGAGTCAAATCCTCTGTCGAATTGCTCCTTGCTGACAGCAGGGGCAAAATGAATAACTCCACGTGGATAGCTTTTTGATACGCCTATCCACCCACGCAAATAATCATCGAAATGTCCGTCCGCTTTCGACACATAGAACTCTTGCGAATGAGAGCTGCAAATGTTCTTTCCGTACATCTCGTCTCCTAAAATCAGGATTCCGATTTTAGGATTGTACATAAAACGTCTGTTGGCTATTTGAAGAATATCTATGATTTCCTGTTTGATATTGATAACCATCAGGGGTTTCCCAATCTCTCTTTTTGCACGTTTTCCTGTGCCGTAACCTTTCTTTTCCATACTCCTGTCTTTTATGCTCTCCGATTATGCCGATATTTGATATTCGTGAATAGAGCAGTATGCGTCTTCATTTTCTTCTTTCCATTGCTTGACAATCGCATTGACATCCTGACGGGATTTGACTTGTACTTCACAAATATCCTCCAGCCAGTCATATACGCTTCCAAGTCTTGAAAATACTCGGAATAGTATTCTTCCTCCGAAGTGCATACATCAACATAGTATCTGTCAGGAAAGTATTTGCCCTCATCATCATTCGTCCAATACTCACACATACCAGGTTCTTCCGACTGATAAAAATATCGCAGCGTGGGATATTTCTCACATACCATATCAAACATTTCATTGCAGGGAGACCACGCTGTTTCTGTATTGAATGTAAGCACCTCACCGTTGAATTTGAGGTTATCCCACGTTCCACGGCAATATATCTTTTCCCAACTTTCTCCGAGGGCTTCTACAAGACACCCTAACCACGTAGTTCCAAAACCATTTTGAACGGACGGCTTTTGTCGTTTTTCCAAATCTTTCATTAACTCATAGAGTTTTTTCAATTCTGTTGCGTTGCCCTCTATCGCATACGCAGTGCTGCACCAATTCGGCATAATCGTAAATTTTTATTGTTTAACTTGTTTTTATTTCCCTTTGCTTGGAAGCCTTCCGACTTTACCACCGGGATATGTTTTATGTGCGTTAAAGACTGCGTTACAAGGGAGATAAGACAAGTAAACAAACAGGGAGTTAATGACGAGTTGTTGAGCGAAGCGAAAAAATACCCAATTTCTGCCTGCCGGAAATTGAGGAAAGTTGTCGTTAAGTCCGGTGATTTGTTAGCCTTAGCGGTACTTGGCATTCTCCCACAGCAGTACCTTTGCACCATAAAACAATCCGCGCGGCGTGGTGGTCGGCTCAAAGGAAAATCCTTCCAAAAGGCTATAATTGGGTATATCGTCAATATAAAGTCGGCAGTAAACCACATTTATTGCCGACTTTATATTAAAAGGTGTCTGGATTCCGCATATAAAAGCCGATCAAGAATAAGTATAAATGGAAATCGCTACGGCAATCAGCGAGCAGCCGTAGCCGGTCGGATACATAAAAGCCACCTGCTACATTGTATATCGTAACAAGTGGCTGACGAAAAGAACAAAACAGATTATGCTGTCATACGCTTACGGATTTTGCGTGCGTTTTTCTGTACAAGTTGTATGATGCGGTCGTGGTATTCTGTGTTTTGGTTGCAAAGCCCTCTTGATTGCAGGACTTTGAAATTTTCAAGCGACAGTTCAACAGTCTCAATGCGTTTGTCATCTATCCGTGCAGAGAAAACCAAAGACTTGGGTTTGAGGTAGTATTCGCATTGTCCCACACAATGATGTAAAGCATTCCCCTCTTTGTAATAATCATCCACGCTCTCCAAGACGCTGACCACAATCAGTCCGTCAGTGAATGACAATCCGAAGAATTTGCCTTTCAACTCTCTGAACTTCTCCTCATTCTCCTGCGCCTTTTTCTGCTCGGCTTCACGTTTCTCTCGCTCTTGGATAACCCTTACCCTCTCTTGATAGCGGTCATGCTCGGCTTTCAAATCCAATGGGCAGACATAATGGGCATTGCGAATATCCTTGCCACACCTTTCAAGCAAGCGGATGTAATCCACCCAAAGAGAAATATCGGATATGTGATAATTGTTGCGCATCACTATCTTATAAGTGTTCCAATACAAATCAAAATACATAGGGTGTTGCAGAAAATAGTTCAAATCCACCTTTCTCCCAGCCTTGAACATCGTTTCGGCTCTGCTGTCCTGCAACAAGGCTTCAATCAGCTTCGTTGGCTCAATATCCGACAAAGAACCTCTTAGTCCGTTGCGTCTTAACTTGATTGTGGCAGAATAATAAGGATAAATCTTGCAATCGGCAATCCGCCTGTAAACATTGTTGTCGTGCCGCAGTTCTATATGATTGTCAAAGACAAAGCTGTCTATATAGTAGCCGAGCGTACGCCTTAATGCCGTCACTTCCGTCTTGCCGTTATCATCAATCCAATAACGGACTACCTCCATAGAGTAAAAATCGGCTTTCTTGCCCTTGCGATAATGAGCCGTCAAAAGAAACACCCTCTGCACCTGTAAGCCGTCTTGGGTTGTCAGTATGGAGTAATAGGATTTGTCTTTATACTTACGCTGTAAGGTGTTGCGTATCTCCAACTTTGTATCGCAGTGAGGGCAACGGCAGGTCTTTTCTCTGGTCTCGCCCCATTGGTGTCCGCAATCCATACAGGTGGTCATACCGCTTTTGGTACGGAACGCATAATGATTTAAGCAATGGCGAAATGCCCATAACTCCTGCTTCTCGGTCAGTGACAGTAACTGCTCGTTGGCGGTTACTACCTTGTGCTGTAATCTCGTCTTGGCTCTCATAGTCCTAAATCAAATAGTGATGGTTGGGTAACTTCTTGTTTCGTTGCTTTCGGGGTTGGCTTGGGTCTGCTGTTACGCTGTTGTATCTTCCGCAGTTCCTCGTCTTGATAGGCTTTGAGTGCCTTTTCCCTCGCTTCGGCTTGCTCTTCGGGAGTAAGTTCTACCCTATGGTTGACTATCACACCGCAGTTGACGGCTTTACCCACCTCTATATTGTCTTCATCATAATAGTGGGTACAGAGAGAATAAACCTCATTGTCGGTCATTCCACAACCGCCCTCTTTGCATATAGCCATTGCTTGGTTGAGTACAAATGTGATGCAATCGTCCAAATTCTTGTTCTCTTTGGCATACGACACCGCAAAGAGTTCATCCGTCTTGACTCTCTCGTCCAAATATGCCTTTATGGTCTGCTTGAAATGTTCTGTTCCTTTCATATCGTCTGTTATTTTGCTTGATAATAAATACTTGGCTCACTTGAAACATTGTAGATGTATGTTCCGCACCTTACCAACAATGCCTGTTTACCATAATACAATCGCTTCATTCCTTTGACACTGCCTGTGTTATGGAAGTTGGGAAATCGGCTGATATTACAGCGTTCTCCCTGCTCTTTGGTCATTCTTCGTGTTCTCATAGCATTAGAAATGATAGTCAATCACTCCACCTATATACAGCAATGTTCCAGGCTCTAATTGGCTTACCACTCGCAGAAACTCGTAAGATTGTTCGGCAGATCCGTTTATACACTGCTCGTCCATATAGAATTGGTAGGCGGTATCAAGTGGATTTTTGAGGTACTTTTCAAGTTGGTACACCTCGCCAATCCAAAGAGTGCAGTTCTCTGTGGTAACGGCTTTCGCCTTTTCTTGCAAGGTTGCCACAAATTCCTCTTTCCATTTGTCCGCACCGCCATTGTAACGGATTGTATCATCTGAAACAAGCTCAAACATACCTTTGGGCAGAATGTTGTTTATCAGATTGTTGATGTGGGATTTACGCTCTTCCTCGTCAATCTCCGAACAATAGTCATAATAGTGTCCGTCTCCTTGTTCAAGGGTGCAGTCGTTCAGGATGTTGTCTTTTAGAGGTCTCTCTTCCGTGATTTGAAAAATCTTGCTGTGCATAATCTGTCTGTTTTAATCGTTGAACTTTTTTTCTTTTCCCTTATTTTGAAGCCTTTATCGCTTTCTTGTCGGGATCTGAATTTTACGTGCATTCAGAGACTGTGAGAAAAGAGGGATAAGACAAGTAAATGCCAGAGGAGTTGATGAAATACCCAATTTCAGCCTGCCGGAAATTGCGGAAAGCTGTCGTCAAGTCCACAAGGCATTAGTGGAGCCAATCGGAGAAACGGTACTTGGCGTTCCCTCGCCACAGTACCTTTGCAAAGGAAAATAGAGCCGACAAGTGAGCCGAGGAGTTCTCAAGATGTAATGAATACCAAACGTGTATAAGAGGAATTTGAAAAGAATAAAAAGATATTCTATAATATTTGATCTACAAGCCTAAGATTCTTATCCTATACCATTGTTATATAGAATAAAATCATTATCTTTGCACAAAATCATACAGATGTGATTATGTGCAATAATAAAGATTTTATAAAAAACACAAGTGAGTACATCCATTTTATGTCAAATGAAGATGTGTGTCTCGTCCCAATAGACAAAGATTTATCGGGAGTTATTCCTATGTCCATTACACAATGCTATACATTATACAAAGGAATATTGTTTGGAAAAGAAATCATTTTCGCATTCGCATCTGATGACTATCAACATACTCCTGTACAAACGAAAAAAGCATTGACCTTGTTAGAAAACAAATCCGGGTGTCTTGCAGTTTTGGTCATAGAAAAGATTATACCTTATAATGTCAAAAGATTTATTGAACAGAGAATAAACTTTATAATTCCACAAAAACAAATGTTTATTCCTTCCTTATTGATAGACCTAAAAAAAACGAAAACAATAAATGCTGACATTAAGGAAACAATGCCGGCATTAGCCCAATGTATTTTACTATATCATATACTAGTAAGTTCTTTAGATAGAATGGAATCTGTAGATATAGAGGCATTGTTTGACGTTTCCTATGCAACTGTCAATAGGGCACTACGATGGTTAAAGGAAAATAGTTTAATAACTTTAGAAGGTAAAAAGACCAAGGAAATCAGGTTCTTCTATTCCAACAAAGAGTTGTGGGAAACCGCTTTCCCATTATTCAATTCTCCAGTAGAAAAAGTAGTATATACGGATGATACCATAGAACAGGCAATGGAATCAGGCATCAATGCCTTATCAGAATACACGATGATCAACAGTGAAAAATCGCACTGCTATGCTTTGACAAGAGAAGAATTGAAAAAGAAGAATATTACAACCAATAATCATTTTGGTGAAAACAAGATAGAAATATGGCGATATTCTCCATTTTTCTTAACAAAAGGTCATTACGTGGACAAACTTTCGCTTTACCTGTCTTTAAAAAACAACGATGACGAGAGAATACAAATAGAATTGGAAAACTTAATCAATGACATAAAATGGTAAGAGGTATAGACAAATTCAAGGAGTTTTTTAGGAATTTTGAAAACGCCTATGTGATTATCGGTGGAACCGCTTGTGAAATTCATGAAGAGAATTATGCACAAACTCCACGTGCGACAAAAGACATAGATATTATTCTTGTCGTAGAAGCCCTTTCGTCTGATTTCGTATCACACTTTTGGGAGTTTGTAAAGGCTGCCGGGTATGAACAACGAAACAAAGGTACAAATGACGATGCAACCCGTCGCCACGAGTATTATCGTTTTATGAAACCAACCAATACAGACTTCCCTTATCAAGTAGAGCTGTTTTCCAGGAATCTCGGACTGTTGAATTTCCCTGAGGATGCTCATCTTACCCCGATACCTGTTACAGATGATTTATCAAGTTTATCGGCCATACTCATGGATGATGACTATTATCACTTCACCATCACACATAGTTTGTTGCAAGACGGTGTTCATATAGCCAACATAGAAAGCCTTATCTGTTTGAAGTGTAAAGCATTTTTAGAAATGAGTGACCGAAAAGCGAAAGGAGAACAGGAGGACAGCAAACATATAGCTAAACACAAGAAAGATGTTTTCAGATTAGCTGCAATGCTTGCGCCTGCCGATAGATTTGAAGTTCCACAGACTTTGCTTGACGATGTCAAACGTTTTTGCGAAATGGTAAAATCAGAATTACCCAATAGTGACTTCTTCAAATCTGCCGGTTTGCATAATATCACGGGAGAACAAGTATTGAGACAATTAGAACTTAGCTTCTTTATTCATGATTAAAATTCAATATGCTTCAGATCTACATTTGGAGTTTACCGAAAATGGAAGTTTCATAAAACACCATCCTTTACTAGTGAATGGCGATGTGTTGGTGTTGGCCGGGGATATTGGTTATATCGGGGATGAGAATTACAGCAAGCATCCTTTTTGGGATTGGGCTGCGGATAATTACGAAATGGTTATTGTCATACCAGGTAATCATGAGTTCTACAAGATGTACGAAATAGATAATTTGTACAACGGATGGAGCATGGAAATACGGACTAATGTTTTGTGTTATTACAACAAGGTTGTTAAACTGTCAAATGATACAGAACTAATTGCCACCACATTGTGGTCTCATATCAAGCAACAGGATGCCTTTCAAACAGAATTGGCTATTTCAGATTTTAGACGTATAAAATCAAATGGAAATAATCCTCTGACATGGCTTCGATTTAATGAAGAACATAATAGATGCGTACAATTCTTGAAAGAAAGCGTCAGCAACAGCTCGGCTCAGCATATTTTAGTTGCCAGTCATCACGTTCCTTCATTTGAGATGCTTTCGCCAGAGTTCAAAGGAAGCATATATAATGGAGCATTTACTGTTGAACTTGGCGATTACATTGCAGTTAGTCCAATTGAATACTGGATTTACGGACATTCGCATCGGAATATTGACAGAATCATAGGTAACACCAAGTGTGTGACCAATCAATTAGGCTATGTGTTCCATAACGAACACTTGACATTTGATCCAGGAAAATTTATTGAGTTTAATTGAGATTTTACAAACAAAGTCTAAATGTAGAAAACGATGAAAGAAGAATGTTTGATATGCCAGGCTCCATTGGAGTACTTGGAAACTGAAATCCTCATGGAATGTGAGTTTTGTCATCGACAGGAAATGAGCAAAACCCGCTGTGTGAATGGTCACTATATTTGTGACGAGTGTCATACCAGGGGCTTGGATTCTGTTATAGGATATTGCCTGAAGGAAACGTCACGCAATCCGATAGAGATTTTAGAGCGGATGATGGATATGCCGTTTTGCCACACGCATGGGCCGGAACACCATACGCTTGTAGGGACTGCCCTGCTGACCGCTTATCATAACGCAGGTGGAAAAATTGATTTGTTACCCGCATTGAAAGAGATGGCGGCAAGAGGACGCAAAGTTCCGGGAGGAGCTTGCGGATTTTGGGGAAGTTGCGGGGCCGCTATAAGCAGCGGAATGTTCATATCCATCATTTCCGGAGCGACACCATTGAGCAATGAACCGTGGGGGGCAAGCCAATATGATGACAGGCAAGTCATTGTTAAGTATCGGAGAAATTGGCGGTCCACGTTGTTGCAAAAGAAATTCCTATCTGGCAATCCAGACTGCTGTCAAGTATGTGGCAGAATTATATGGCGTTTCTATGGAAACGGATTCCATTATCTGTAGCAGATCAAGTCAAAATAATCAATGTATCGGTCATCGCTGTCCGTTTCATCCATTAAATCACAATCAGCAACGATGAGAATACTCATACTTTGTACAGGAAACAGATGCCGCAGTCAGATGGCACATGGCATCTTGAAATACTTATGCCCCTCTATTGAAGTCCATTCTGCGGGAGTGCGTCCTGCCACAGAGGTTCATCCTTTGGCAATTCAAGTTATGAGCGAAATAGGTATTGACATCAGCCAGCATTATCCAAAATCAGTTGATCAATATCTGAATCAGACTTGGAATTATGTGATAACCGTATGCGGAGGGGCACGAGAGAACTGCCCTGTATTTAATGGTACTGTTGCCAATCGGCTTCATATCGGCTTTGACGATCCTGATGCCTTCACAGGTTCGCCTGAAGAACTATTGACAGAGTTCAGAAGAGTTCGTGATGAGATTTATAAGGAGTTGCAAAAATTTGCCAAGATACTTGAATCATAAGCGACTTCAAATAGTAAAAATAAAAGCAAGGAGAGCCGATCCATCACGGACGGGCTCTCCCAATGTTTAATCTCAAAACAACTGCAAACAATCTATTTCATATAGAGCAGCACCTTGGTATGCCGATTGGCTTCGGTAGGATTGTAATCTGAGATTCCTCCCTTGCCGACCTTGGTAATCACATCAACTGCCAATCCTCGCTTAACCAATTCTGTGGCAATATAATCGGCTCTCGACATGCTTAACCTGTCGTTTACATCGGCAGTCCCTGTGGCAGCATCAGCCGCACCTACAACAGTAACCGACAATCCGTATTTCTTTGCGACACGTGCCAGTTCATCAAGATTGACCGACTGTGACTTGTCTGTCAACTTCGCTGTGCTGAGTTCAAAGAAGAAATAAACGGGAGAACCGATGCACTCGTTGCCGGAGTTTATAAAGGACAGATAATCCGAGTGGTTATAAGTGGCAATGCTGTCTCCGCCCATATTTCCTGACTTCGTCATTGCGTCACCCTAAACGCCAAGATGGTCAAACAATG
>ERZ777011.359-NODE-359-length-72187-cov-16.331905_pt1 | contig 72187 bp, 71 predicted proteins | sample MGYA00374964_ERZ777011 | MGnify/ENA primary metagenome ERZ777011 (study PRJEB29310, sample SAMD00008975) | mouse gut metagenome | study: EMG produced TPA metagenomics assembly of the Metagenome analysis of fecal microbiota from mouse which was promoted...
GCATAAACACTGGGGTTGTGGGTGTTTTTACCCACCATTACCCTTGAAGAGCCAATTATTATTGCAAAAAACAATTCGCTATCAAACAATTAACCTTTTTTATTTATCAGCTGGTTATGAAGTGACGGAAATCGGTCCCTGTACTACCGCAGACGGAATAGAACGGGTGGGATATACCTATTAAAAAGAAATATAGTTTAGATTCGATATATACGACTTATCGGGCAGTCATCCTCTGTTTGATGACTGCCCGCAATACTACTATCCCCTCACTCAATATCCGCCGTATCCGCAGCCTTGATCTTCCTCGTATACAGTGAAGTCAAATACGCACCCGCCACTGTCGTCATCAGAATGATAAGCGGAAAGAGCAGATAGATCTCAAAAGGCGACCTCACATAACTGACGGCATTTTCCATCCCCATCATGCTAAAAATAGGATCGATACAAAGGTGCGTGAGCGGTCTCGCGAAAATTTCCGCCACAATGACTGCCAGAACGCCGACCACTGCAAAGCGCGCCGCATGGTATGCGTAGATTTTGCCGTTTCGAATCCCCACCGCCTTCATCAGCGCGATCTCTCCCTGCTCCTTCGCAATAAAGGAGCGCTCCATCAGCACGGTTACCAACGCCGCCAGAATGATAGTCAGCACTGCCGACAGGGTTTTGACTGCTGCCATAGCATCGGCAACGCCCACCATGCTCTCTACCCACTGCGCCGCTGTCTGCACTTCTACAAATGCAGGATAAAGCGTTATGATCTTCTCTATCCGATCGAGGATCTCCTTGTCGTCAGGCGCATCTGTAAACTGAATCTGTATACTGCCGGCGCCGTTTGCCTGCCTATAATCGATGTCAACATCGGTATGAAACCTGATCTCTACACCCTGCGACGAACGCATGCTCTGGTAAAAAGCGGTAATGATATACTCTCTGCCGCCATCCGCCGTTTCTATGATTACAGTGTCTCCGATATTCGCCTTAATACTGTCCACCGCCAGCTTTGTGATCGCGATCTCATTGCTGCTTTGCGGAACGGTTCCCGCCGTATAAGCATACATATCCATTGTTGTACCGGTGCCCTGGTAAATCCTGATCTTATTTTCCCATTCACCATGCCTGACAGAAAGATTCCACGCATATTCCTGCATACACTTTGCAGGCATACCGTTTTCGGCAAGTTCTGTTTCCAGCTTAGCAAGATATTCTGCCAGCCTTTCCCGTCCGCCCTGTGCCATAAACTGCATTGTATCGTCACCGTTATCGACGACGATGTCACAGTCCGCACAGGAAAAAAAAGTAAGCAGTGTATCGCTCTTTAGGGTCATTACCGTGGCGGAAAGGATCAGCAGCAGCGATAAGAATAAGAAGAAGGTGAGTGTTATGATGCCGTACCGCTTGGGATTGCTCATCACGTCGTTGACTGCAAGGAATAAGCTGGTATTCAGCCGTGACTTTCCCAAACTCATAAAAGATTTTTTATGATAGCGTTCTCCCGTCTGTCCGCTTCTCACCGCGTCGATCGGGGTCATCTTTCTGACCTTCGCCGTACAGCCGAAACAGAATAGAAGGATCACCCCCACGACAAACACCGCGCAGACCACATTGATAAAAGCGGTATTTTGATTGTTGACAATGATTGATTTTGAGGAAACACTCATAAGCAGCTGCCCAAACGGGAAGCTGAGCGCAAGACCGATCACCGTACCGATTACCGCGAGCGCCGCATATTTGGTCAAATATAGCCCGCGTATCTTCAAGTCAGGAATCCCGATCGCCTTCATCACCCCGATTTCGCGAAATTCTTCAGAAATCGTAAAAGTTATGGTAAAGCGCAGTACCACGAACGCCACGGCAATCAACATAATACTTACCACCAGAAGGACCCCCGTCACGACCATATCAAACACATAGGTAAACCGCAATAACGCCCTGTCTCCCGTAAAAACAAAACTCTCGGATATTTCTTCGATTTCTGGCAGCATCTTGTCCACATCTGCAGTATGGATGTAACAGAGCTGCCCGCCATAAAATTGCGAAGCGACTTCCTTTTCCGTAAACGCGGTAAAATCCTCGGAATTAAAAATAAATCGCGGCATAGCCACCATTTCCGATCCCAAAACAGCGTCCTTGATGGTGCCCGCCAGGGTAAGCTCTTTCTTTACCCCTTCCATCTCGATCGTAATGGAATCGCCAATCTCAAGACCCGTATTTTTTGCCGCAAAAGCAGCGATATAGAATTTCCCTCTGGGGACGCTTTTCAAAATACTGCCATCATCAAGGAAATAGTTCATTGCCAACGTTTTGTCACCCTGCAAAACATGCGTATTTTTGGATGCGTTCAGGAGTTCTCCGTCCCGCAGGATATTGGTCTGTGACAGATATAGGATTTCCTCCGTTTGAAAGCTGTCAATATGCTCCGCTTTGGCAAGCGTCATCTCTAAATCAGTGATACCCGCCTTATTCATGGTCGCAATAAAATAGTCGGGTGCATCCGCCATTTCAAAATAATTGTCCAGCGCCGAGGTAACGCTGATGATATTGTTTACGCTTGAGGATACAAACATTGCCGCAAGCATGATAAACACCAGCAGGATAACGTTCATCGTCCGCTTCCGTCTGAGGTCTTTTTTTAAGATACTGAGATACATAGTTTCCTCCTTGCCGAAGCTTTTTTTGCGAAGGCACGCGCTGAGAATTTCAAATTCTCAGCTGCGATTCCGAGTTTGTGGCTCTGACGCAAACTCGCGATTGAAAAATCAGCACATCAGTGTGATTTTTCAATCTTGGCTCCCTTTCCTTCTGATGACCTCATTTTAATATAGAAATTATGAACTAATCCTTAACTGGAAAACTGAGGGGACCTTTTATCCCCTCAGACATGCTAAAATCGGCTCGATATATTTTTGATCTGAAATATCATAAGAAGAAGATAACCATCTGATCTGCTCCTCGTCGTCTTTCGTCTTATTCTTTTTCGCTTTCAGCATCTTCACAAACATCTTCATCATCAGCCTTGAGGATGCAGGCATTTTCTCATAAGCAAGTCCACCCGGACAGTAAAATACGCTCGTCTGTTCCAATTTCGGCTCATTAAAATGCTGCTCCAGCGCCTTTTCGATCTCCGGGCTTTCCATCGGGCTTGCACCGACACAGAAGACGATCAGCTTCTTGTCACTCCAGCGCTCTATATTATCTTTAAACCAGCCAAGCTTGCTGATACTGCCCGCACACGCCCAGCCCCCGAATACAATTGCTTCATATGCCGACATATCTTTCTTTTTGGCTTCGGCTAAAGGCAGGCAGTCCGCCCCCGCTGCCGCCGCGATCCACTCGGCATACCGTTTGGTAAAGCCTGTCTGCGAGTTGTAAATGACGATTGTTTTCATCTGTTCCTACCTCCTTTTATTTTCGCCAGCGGTCTTCTTCTCTAAATTCTCTATCCCTGCATATAACTTGGATAAAAGCACAAACAACGTCGCTACTTCATCCTCCGTATAAACTTCAAACAGGTATTTTAATTCTTCCTGATATTGTGAAAAGTCATTCTCAAAATATTGCTCCACTTTCGCAGTCGGAAAAATACACATCGCTCGCGGATCCTGCGGACTCTGCTGAATGGTAATAAAACCTTTCTTTTCCAAAATCTCCGCCAGCTTTTTAATATTTTGCCTGGAACAGCCCAATATATTTCCAAGCTGCGTAAACGTCAACTGCTCCTTTGACTGCCTGACTATGGCAAGCAGCATAAACTGTTTTAAGGATAGCTGCGGAATATTTTTATCAAAAAGTGTCTGCAATTTGTTTGTGGCAATAAATAACGCGCTGAAAATTGCCCTTTGCTGCTTTTCCGTCGTATCGGAAAATCGCGCTGTCAACTCTTGAATCATATGACACCTCATCTATTAGGTAATGTTATAAACCGATTATAGTAACTAGTTACCTATTTGTCAAGAGAGATAATGGAACCTTTCCCAGCAACATGAATTATGATAAAATATTGAAGAATATTCAAAATTGACAGATGGTGATTACAAAGCATAAGACAAAAGGAGATTAAGGAAGAATGCTCGTATATTTAACGAGCCGTATCGGCGGCTCCTATAAAAAAGACGGAATAAGAATACCAACGCAGTTAAGCGCACAGAACGGTTTCCTTAACAGTTTACAAACACACTGGAAAGACAACTCAAAAATTTTAATCATAAGCGCCGACGCCGACGATACAGAAAAGAATGACGGTATCATGAAAATTTATGCTGTATCGTTTTCGATGAGTGGATTATCCGTTAATCAAATACAAATATGCGATAGCAGAAATGAAAAGCTTGTGCATAAAATTGCCGATTATGATGTAGTGATACTAGCCGGCGGGCATGTTCCAACACAAAATAAATTCTTTGAAAAAATTAGTCTAAAAAGCCATATAAATGATTTTGACGGGATTCTAATTGGCATTAGCGCCGGAACAATGAACAGTGCAGAGATCGTGTATGCACAGCCTGAATTGGAAGGCGAAAGCATTGATAAAGAGTACAAAAGGTTTTTACCCGGATTAGGAATTACAAAACTAATGATCTTGCCGCATTATCAGGATATCAAAAATGATATCTTAGATGGACGGCGTCTATTTGAGGATATTACCTATCCGGACAGTTATGGAAAAGCATTCTATGCTTTGGAAGACGGAAGCTATTTTATGGTTGAGGATGAAGCAACAACTTTATTTGGAACGGCATACCTGATTAAGGATGGAACGATAAGGCAAATTTGCGAAAATAATAAAAGTTTACGGATCACGTAATTTTTGCAGGGAATACTTCTGTTTTAACCTTTTTAGACAGGAATGCTTCTTGTCAATTTCATAAATCAAATATACTTAACTGCATTTCCTTTAATGAAATAACCTTCCTCTGCGTAACCTTATCCTCTTTCTCAATACACCCACACAAAATCGGGGACGCAGGATCATATCTCACCGCATTTACCTCCACATTTTTCACGCCCGAATTGGCATAGCAGTAAGCGCATCCGTTTCTGCAGGTATCATAAGTACCGATATCAATACTCTCCACACAGCCGCATTCTTGGCGTTGATTTTTGTCTTTGCCGACATTTAATTTGCACCCAATCAGTCTTTCGATCAATTCCTTATCAATGCAGCAATTATGAACGATTCCGCAGTCCTCTAAATCAATTTTTTCCGCGCAGCTGCCAACGCTGATATGATTCTGCTTAGCAATCTGACTTATCTCCTTCGCAAATGCTCTCAGTTCGCCTTCTTCCAATTCATAAGAGGACAAGCCTTCCATATTTTTCTTAATCTTAGCATACAGATCCAAAAAACTGATTACACATTTCTCCGTATAGCCGTTTAAAACCCCCGCAAATTCGCGAAACGTCTCTAAATGATATTCTACTGTATATCGGTCGGAAAAGAAAATCGGGTCATACCGCCAGATGACCCTTTCCTTGCCAATCTTCTCCGACAATTTCTGAAATATGGGAAGCAATTTCGTTTTCTTATCCGGCAGATTCGCTTCAACGTCTTTTCCGTATCCTGTGAGCGTGAACTGAAAATAATAAGGATAAGCTTGCAGCTCGTCTAACCGTTCCATCATCGGCAGGGGATTTTTTGTCCAGAACACGATACAGTCTACCACATCCGGCGTGATCCTGATCTCGCTTACCTGATACGGATTCATGGGATTGCGGACACATACGAATCCCTCTTTGATCCTGTTATAAAACCATTCCGCGTAGTAACTGGGAATGTCGGTTCTCCTGCTGACACTCAAAATCATCTCAAAACTCCCACTCGCAGAAACGCCTACACTTCCCACATTCGATTCCTGCCATTTTCTCAATTATACAAAAAGGCGTTCCCATTTACAATCAAGAAATTACCACTCTTTCGTTTTCCGTTTCTTTTATAAAATAATTGCGGTACAATATGACATAGAAAATCTCTTTCTTATCATTCCATGTAGATTTTTGTATCAAATTTATTCTGCTGAAAAAGGACAAACAACATCAGCGCTACGGGGTATTGGCTTTTATGAAACTATACACACTGAATCAATATTTACATGATACTTTTGGTCGAAAACTGTACAAAATAGCCCTCGACGGCGGCTTCACCTGTCCCAACCGGGACGGCACGATCGATACGCGCGGATGTATCTTCTGCTCCGGGACAGGATCGGGAGAGTTTGCAGGGGATCGCAATATGAGCATCACGCAGCAAATCGAAAAGGGTAAGGAACAAGTCGCGGGAAAGATAAGGGACGGCGGATACATTGCGTACTTTCAGGCATTTACCAACACCTATGCACCCGTCGAAAAACTGCGTGTTCTGTATCTGGAAGCAATCAACCACAAGGATATCGCTGTGCTGTCCGTTGCCACACGCCCGGACTGTCTTCCTGATGAGGTGCTTGAACTGTTATGCGAATGCAATCAGATCAAGCCTGTTTGGGTAGAGCTTGGGCTGCAGACCATACACCCCGCAACGGCAGAGTACATTCGTCGTGGTTATCCGCTGTCCGTGTATGATGATGCGGTAAAGCGTCTGAAAGCGTGCCGTATGAAAGTAATCGTGCACGTGATGCTCGGACTGCCGGGCGAGACGAGACAGGATATGCTGGACACCGTATCATATGTCGGGAAAAGTCATGCAGACGGCATCAAGCTGCAGCTTTTGCATGTGATCAGAGGTACGGATCTGGAAAAGGAATATCTGGAAGGAAAATTTGAAACGCTTACTTTTGAAAACTATGTAGAGCTGATCGCAGACTGCATTGCCCTGCTCCCGGAAAATATGGTCATCCACCGCATGACCGGGGACGGGGACAAACGCACGCTCGTCGCGCCAATGTGGAGCGCGGATAAAAAGCGCGTGCTCAATGCGATTCACAAGGCGGTGTCACTTAAGAACCGATTTCGTTCTCCATCTGCAGAAACGCCTCCACTTCCCGATTAAATTCCTGCGGCTTTTTCTGCGCGATAAAATGATCTCCTTTTATGATGGAAAGCTTTGCGTTCGGTATATTTCTTGCAATCAGCTTTGTATGGTTTTCTTTGATCATGTCCCTTGTTCCCGCGACTACCAATGTAGGCATCTGCAAACTATGTAAGGCGGTAGGGTCGATATTTGGCTCGTTTACCATCAATCCCAAAATTTCCGCATGATGTTTTGCTTCTTCCGATTTTCCCGCAAACAGTTTTGCCAGTCGATAACCGATCTCGATTGGAATCTGAATGCTGGCTTTGACTCCCTTTGTATTTAGATTGCCGCCGTTTAAGATAAGCGCCTTTACCCGATCAGGGTACTTTAACGCAAACTTCATGGCGATATTTGCGCCATCGGAAAAGCCTAATAGAATCGCCTTCTGAATCTGCAGCTTATCCATCAGTTCCTTCAAATCCAGAGCAAACTGCGCCATCGTAAAAGGCGCCGTTCCCCGCGGGGATTTCCCATGGCCCCTCGTATCGACCGCAATCACGCGGTATTTGTCAGAAAAAAAGGAAAACTGGTTCGTAAAATAAGTACCGTCCTCCCCGTTGCCGTGCAGCAGAAGAAGCGGTTCGCCCTCTCCCTGCTCTTGATAATATAGAGAAATGTCCATTTTGTTTTCCTATTCTTAAAATTTATACCGCATAAAAATGTATCACCAAAGTATCTGCAATTCTTAAATTTCAAAAATCTCTAATAATTTTTGTGGTGTTACCGCCTTAACCTGAGAATTTCGGAAATCATCGAGATTCCTTGTAATAATATAATCTGCAGAAACCTCTTCGGCACACTTATCCTGCAAACAATCCTCAAAATCTGAAAATCCCACTTGCTCAATTGCTTCACAAACTTTATTATGGCTTGCGCCTGTTACCTCAAGTACCGTACACAGTTTCTTTAACATTGTCCGCCTATCTTCTTCTGAATAATTTTTTCTCAGTATATAAAAAATATTAGGCAGGCTATGAAAAGCAATATATCCCTTAACTTTTTCGCGCGCGCAAATCATAATGACATTTCTGGCATCATTATAATATGGCTGTCTCATAGTCAAAAAATCCAAAGCAACATTTGTATCAATTAAGATTACCATACTTTTCATCCCTCGCTTCTGCTAATTCCTTCTTATAATCTAAATCTTGAGATATCGGAACAAGCATTTCTTCTAACTCCCAAAAGGCAGCCATTTTAGGAGTTATTTCAACATTGTGAAAAGCATTTTCATCACTCGTATTTTTTTCAATCAAGGAACGGATATACTGAATAATATGCGTCACTTGATCCTCTGGCATTTGCTCTACTAACTGTATTGCTTCTCGCCTTAATGCTGTCATTACTATCACTCCTTTTTATGAAATAATATCTTCTGGTATTCATCAATCGCCTGTTTTCTCAATTATACAAAAGTATCTTCCAATTTACAATCCGGACATCCCGCGTTTTATGTATTTTACTTCCCCTCAGCCGCCCATAAATTAACCATAGCAACAATCTCCTCCTGCGCCTGTTCCACCATCTCGATCCTGACCCTGCCAATCTTATTCCTTATCTTTTCAAAGTCGATCTCCGAAAATACTTTTTCCAGATAACAATTCGCAGCAGGCGACGCCCCCATCAAAGCAGTTACCAGCGTCTTGCTGTCAAGCTGCACCAATATCTCTTTTAATTCACTTTCAGGAATCGTTACCCCCGTTTCCCGCACTTAAAGATATTGGTTATGTATGAGTGCCTACGCCAACTGGCATAGGCACTCATATCTGTAATTTTACTCAATTTTGCCGATTAAGCGGTAGTAGATGTCAATGTTCTGATCACGCATACCGTCCACGGTGGTAGCTTCGTGAATGACGATCTTTTCAATCAGCGTATTCAGAAGCTCCGCTGTCAGTTCGGTGGGGTTGGCATACTGTTTGAGAAGTGAAATCCAAGTTTCCGCATCGACAGTTGTTTGCTTTTCAGATTCAAGCTCAGCAGACAGCCTTTCGATCTTCTCGGTAAGCTCCTGCTGCTCTGTCTGATATTTCTGAGACATCATATTGAAGTTGTATTCCGTGATACGACCGTCCGACCAGTCCTCATACAGCTTCGCAAACTTGCGGTCAACCTCTGTTCTGCGCTTCTCGGCTCTTGTAAGCTCTGCGCTCTGCCTTTTGGCATTGGCGGCAAGCTCCTGTTCGCTTCCTTTCAGGAGCCGATGCAGAAGCTCTGTTTCATCCAACTGCGCCTGTCTCGACAAATCCTGTATTCTTGTCAGAACGTAGTGGTAGAGGAAGTCATAGCGGATATAGTGGGCAGAACACTGTCTTAACCCCTGTCCATATTGACTGCAAGTGTAATGGCTGTAAGGCTTGCTGTTCTGCCTGTTCGTACCGAAGCGCATCGACCATCCGCAGTCCGCACACTTCACAAGCCCCGAAAAAATTTGCGTGGTAGCGTCCTTTTGCTGTCTGCGGCGGCTGGCAATCTGTTCCTGCACCTGTTCAAAGACTTTCCTCGAAATAATGGCTTCATGGGTGTTCTCTACTCGGAACCATTCTTCCTCCGGCTTGCGTACCTTTTTCTTGTTCTTGTAAGAAATGTTGCTTTGCTTGTTGTGTACGCTGTTGCCGATATAAGTTTCGTCTTTTAGGATGCTCTTGACCTGTGCCAGCGTCCATGCGTAGGACTTTTCCTCCGGCTGTCCCTCGTAGATATGAGCGAATGTCCCATATCGCTGATAGTTCAGCCATCCGGCAGTAGGAACGTGTTCTTCCACCAATACTCTTGCGATCTTGGCAGCACCCGCCCCATGATAGGCAAGGTCAAAGATTTTCTCGATGATCCAGCGGGTCTCCACATCAATCACAATGGCGTTCTTGATTTCTGGATGTCGGATATACCCCAACGGCGCATAGGCAAAGGTGCGTTCTCCTGCGGCAAACTTGGCATGAAGTGCGGTCTTGACCTTGCGGCTGGTGTCCTTGGCAAACCATTCGTTGAACAAATTCTTGAAAGGAACGAAATCGGACAAGCCTTTCTTGGTATCCTCGTTCTCAGATACGGCGATATATCGCACTTGCTTCTCCGGAAACTCGTATTCCAGATAGTAGCCGACCATGATATGGTCACGTCCGAAGCGGCTGAGGTCTTTGGTCACAATGCAGTTTACTCGTCCTGCATCCACATCTTCCATCATTCGCTTGAAATTCGGTCTTTCAAACGTAGTGCCACTCCATCCGTCGTCGATGTACTCACCGACCACATGAAGCTCCTGTTCCTTTGCGTACTGCTGTAAAATGGTGCGCTGGGTCTCGATAGATACGCTGTCGCCATAATTTTCGTCATCACGGCTGAGTCTCATATATAGTGCTGTATTGTACGGTTGTTTCATTAAAAATCCTCCTGTTCGTGAAACAACCCACGCTTACAATACTTTCCTATGATACATTATACCATAAGCGTGGGTTGTGATTCAATGCGATTCTGTTAACAATTCATCGAAATATTTACGGACACGGTTTTTCCTGCGGCGAAGCGGACAAGGTTTTCGATCAGCTTGTCCATGGTTTGTCCGTTGGGAGAAAAGAACTCTGTTACCTTGGTGCGGGTATTGCCGCAATAAAAATACTTCGTTCCGTCAGGCTCGGTGACATAGAACGAAGTATTTTCAAGGGTAGGCTCCGGCTCGTATTCTCCATGCATCCTGCGCCATTCGTCCTCCTGCCCCTTGGGAGGATAGAACATCGGCTCATAGCAGTCGCAAATGTCGATAAAGGCACAGGCATCAATGATTTCCCATAGCGTGATGTCATCACGCATCATCATTTTGTTAAGCTGATCTACGGTATAGGTCTTGTTTTTCTTCATAGGCAAAATATCCTTTCTTATCGGTTAATATCGTGTCTCTGTGTGCTGCGGTTGGTGTACTGTCTGATAACATCCGGCGGGATGCGTTCAAGAATCCCCTTGATGCGCTCATAGTCGCTGTGCAGACGCATTTCTTGCAGCTTCTTGACGGTGCTTTCTTTTTCGCTTTCTTCCAGAGCAGCGGACAGATCGGCATTTTTCTTCTCCAACGCTTTTTGCTTACCGTCTGCCGTTTTGAAGAATTTTTCATATTTCTTCATCTGCGTTTCCATGGCGGCAACATCGGGGATATACTTTTCAAGAAACGCCGCAATCTGTGCGGAGCGTTCTTTGTAGTTCGTAAATTTCATGTCGGAGAGCAGTTCAGCGAGCTTGTCATGTTGCTTGTTCAGACGTGCCATCTGCTTAAATACTCTTGTGGGGATGTGGTCACGCCCGGTCTCACTGGCACTCTCGCCACGCTCCAGATCGGGATATTTCTTTACCATGTGTTCCCAATACTTGTCCTGCCATTGTGTGAGCTTCTTCTTGTTACCCAAAATCTCCTTGGCAGATAAACGCTTGTCCTCTGTCAGCGGTACAAAACAAAGGTGCATATGGGGATTTTTCTCGTCCAGATGCACCACAGCGGATATGATCGTTTCGGGAGCTTGGTTTTGCTTGATAAACTCCAAGGCTTCATTGAAAAATTCCTTTAGCTCGGAACGTTTCTTGCCCTTGAAGAACTCCGGTGTTGCGGTTATTAGAGCTTCCACCACACGAACGCTGTCGGAGCGTGTGCGGCATCCAGCTTCGGCAATTTGCTTTTCGGACTCTGCTCGGTACTTGCGTTCCGGCTTGATAAGGTGGAAATTGAGGTGTGTACGGGACGGGTCAATGTCGGGATTGCTTGCGTATTTCTCCTTGGTGCGCTCGTTGTGTGCTTCAATGCCGCTGATCTCCGGTCCCTTGTACTTGGCAAAGCGTAAAATAGCGTAATGCGGTACTGCCATTATCTGTCACCTCTCTTTCTCCATACGATTTCAAAGCCCAGCACATCGGCAAGCTGTACCGCTTCGGTATAGCGGAGCGACTCACGCTGGAGCTTGTTGGATAGATTGGAAACGCTGTCGCTCCATCCGTATTCATCCGATAACAGGTCAACGACCTCCTGCATGGTCATGCCCTGGCGTACAATGTACGACTTGATTTCATTTCTCAGATTCGATTTCATATAAAAATTCCTCCATAAGTTCGTGATATTGGTTTTCTGTGCGGTGAACTGCTGTCACCGACAAGTGTTGATTTTGAAGATGGTGTTTTTCTCTCAGATTTCGCTCTGCGTAGTCCTGTTCATAACAGCACCCTATCGGTTTTACTGTTTTGTGGTAGAGCAGACCAAGCAGGAAGAAACACTACAGTTCCGTGAATTGGCTTTACTGCCCCGTAAATCACCGAATGATGATTTTGATACTGCTATCAGTGTAAATCTTCACGGATTGCACAAGGCTTGATTTGGAGCATGGAAAAATAGCCTTGATAACAGTGCGAATGTGGTGAGTGGACAAAATGTCCACTTAGCACATTTCCGTAATTTCACGGCTGAACTTGAAAACATCCATCCTATCCATCCATCTATCCGAAAAACAGCCTTTTCGGGATGGATGGGATAGATGGATGGATAAATTTGAGTTCAGTTACAAAATCCCCGGCGAGATCAACGCTTCAATGCCCCAAAAGCCGTTGACCTGCTTGCCGAGGGAATTTGTGATGTGGTTATCGTGTTCCAGACCAAACTCGTCTGCGTGTTTCTTTAGCGTAATGCTGACCGTTCGTGCCGCCAACGGCTTGTAGGTGTTATCGTTGCACCAAATGCAATAGATGGCATACAGATCGGCAGAGGTAATGGTGCTGTCCGCTTTCAGACGGATATATCCCTCCGAGCGCAAAAATAGCAGCACATTATCCGCATCACGCCTTGCCTGTTCACGGTTGTCCTTGGTACGGCTGCTTTCAGAAAAGCGGTAGTTGTTTGCTATCAGCCGACGCAGACCCTCCAGACACCACAGGAAAATACCCTCGACCTCCGCAACGAGCTTGTCCGCAAGAAACGGATCGTCCTCACGGTCAAGGGGTTTCTTCTTGACCGAAAGAATAAGCTGTCTGCGGTAAAAACCGTCCGAATGGTCATAGAGGGATTCCAGATCACCGTTGGAGAACGCAAGGAAACGGACGTACATTTCCCCTTGGTAGCTCTGTTCGCCCTTACGTTCCAAATCCATCGGCATTTCCGCTGTGATAAGGGATTTCAGATAATGTGTAGATTTAAGTGCTTCCATCTTCATATCATCGTCCACCATGACAAGCTCGTGTTCCAGATCGGCTCTGGCAAATGGACTACGCTCCACCTTGGCAATGCTGCCGTTTTTGAGATTGGCACCGAGCATAGCCTGCATTACAACACCGATGCGGCTTTTGCCCTCGCCGCCGTTGCCTTTCAGAAGCATCATGGTCTGACCTCTTGTGGTGGGAATAAGGCAGTAGCCGAGATATTCCTGCAAGGTCAGAATGTCCTCGTCCTCCAGCAGTTCCGATAAAAAATGCAGCCATGTTACAGGCTGCGGAGCATCGGGATTATATTTGACGGGCAGACGGTTACGGCAGAACTCCTTGTATTCGGTGAACTCGCCTTTGACAAACAGAGTGCCGTTGGCAACGTGTAGCCTGTCCTCATGGACGGGTAAGTTCTCCTTGTAGGCTTCCATGCGGAGCATTTCAAGCAGATTGGAGCATTTTTTCGCCAGCCCCGATTTCAGATAGGGACGGAGCATTTCATAAATCTCCTTTTTGATGCCGTTTTCATCGTAGATGCGTCCCTCCTTGGAAAAGAACTTGCCGCCCACGCAGACCATAGGGTGACGGCAGACGAAATCACAGCAAAAGCCGACTTCATCCAAGAATTGACCGTTATACCACCCCGGTTGTTCTTCCATGCAATCATCTTTCTTCTTGCTCATAAGACCTCTCCTTTCTGTGCTTTTTCAGATACGCTTGCAGCTTTTGCAGATTGCCGTCTGTCAGCATCATGTCGATCACATCATTGCGCTCATAGAAAACGCCGCCGATGAGCGTGTCCACCAGATATTCCACATAGTCAAGCCGGTCACAGGCTTCAATAAAATGCGGATGCCATTCTTCTTCCGGTGTCCTCGGTGCATACAGCCGCTTCCATTCTTGAAGTAATTTCATATACTCCAAGAGCGCAGAAAAGCACAGCTTCTCATTTTCTCTGAGTCGCTGTGCTTCGCTTTTCCTATTCTGTTTTTCCTGCATTGCCTTGGTGGGCGGCTTGTCCTGCGTAATGCCGAAGTCGTATGCCAGCTTTTGTGCTGCTTCATACAATTTCAGACCAAAGAGCTTTGCTGTGAAGTCGATCACGTCCCCATGTTCGCCGCAAGCGAAACAATGGTAATGGTCATCGTCCACAAACAGGCTCGGATTGTGGTCATTGTGGAACGGGCAGAGTGCTTTCCCATGACGGTTGACCTCCACGCCGTAGCGTTCTGCTGCTTCTCTTGTGTTGATGCTTGTCTTTACTGTTCCGAATACATTCATTTAGTTCCTCCATAATTTATATTGATAGGGACGATTTTTCATCTCCTCGTGTATATTATGAGGAAAATCGAAAAAAGCAGGCTAATGGCATGACAAGCTCATTTCAAAAAACATGACAAGTCGTTTCAAGGCAAAACAGCGTAAATTCTTGGATGAATACGGCGAAAAAATCAGCCGTTGTTCTATATTTTGTCACAAATGTATGGTATAATAGAAGAAAAGAAAAAACATGACAGATAGGAGGTAGGCACATGAGCATACTTAATCAAAATCTGCTGACGCTGGATTTCTGGAAAGACGAAGTGACCTATGCAGAGCACACCATGCCTACGGGCAGTATCGGTTGTGCTGCCATGAATATTTCCGATGAACATATCGGACAGCTCATACAGCTTGCCGTTCCTCTGGCAGCGGTTGTGGAACTGATAAGGGACGGAACGCCTACCGCAGAACATTTCACGGTTGCCAAGGAGAGCGTATTGCAGATCACGCAGATGATGCGCACCACCTATCCCTTTTCGCTGTTTGATTTTCCTGCCGACGGGCGTGACATTCAGCAAATCTTCTCCGCTGAATACACAGAGAACGCCATTGCCTACATAAAGGCAGCGCAGGAACTCGGCATGGCAGCCGTTTTTGATGAACAGTACAAAAAGGGTGTGGGCATCGTAAAGCTGATAAGCGAACTGGCTCAGCTTGGCGGCACTCTGATGATTTTCAAACACGGCATGATTGAATTTGCCCACAAGCTTCACGACAGTAAGCGAACGCCGGAGGGCTATGCGGAAACCTTTGCAAAGCACTTCTCCGATATGCCTACTCTGTCCTTGGATAATCCAATGTGGATGCAGTTGACCAACACCACAATGCAGTATGTGTCCGCTGTCATGCCGGAGAAAGAAATACCGCAGCTTGTGAAGCGTCTGCACTACGTTTCCTTTGTGGGAATGTTCCGTTCAGACTTGTTTGAGGGGTTGTGTGTCGGTCATGCACCGAGGTTATGTCCCATCTGCGGTAAGTGGTTTCTGACCACCGATGCAAGGCAGACAAAATACTGCGGAGGACTTGCGCCGGGGGACAAGCGTGGGCGCACCTGCCGTCAGATCGGCAATCTCAAAGGCAGAGAGCAGCGAGAGCTTGCGGACGATCATCCGATTAAGGCAATCTACACACGCCGCATGAACACGATTACGCAGTATCTACACCGTGGCACTTTGGACGAGCAGACCGCCGCTGTGATGAAGCGTTTGGCAAAAGACAAATTAGAACGTGCGATTTTCGACCACGAATATGCAAAGGGCAGCTTTGAAGCGGAGATGTCACAGGATGCCTTGCTGAATGAGGCACATATGTTCATACTGTAAAACAATAATAATTATACAAGGAGAATAATGATATGAATAACAGACGAAAGTTTTCTATTTTTATAAGTTCTACCTACGAAGACCTTAAGAATGAAAGGCAGGCATTGATGGGAGTAGCACTTGAGAGCAATTTTATTCCGGTAGGAATGGAACAATTTCATGCTGCGCCTACAAGTCAATGGGATGTTATAACCAAAATGATTGACGAGTGCGATTTTTACCTTCTGGTTGTTGGTGGACGGTATGGATCAATTGATGAAGAAGCAGATGTAAGTTATACAGAAAAAGAATACAATTACGCAAAAGCAAAAAAACTACCTGTTATTGTGTTGATTAAGGAATCATCTGCTATTACTGAAGACGGAAAAGATATTGGTCCTGATAAATATGTCAAAATGCAAAAGCTCGATACCTTTAGAGATAAGGTCAAAAACGATAAAAATACAGTTGATTTTTTTACAGATTTGAACAGCCTAAAATATATAGCATCACAATCGTTAAAAAATGCAATTGTTTATGCTGATGACCGTGCTGGATGGGTTCGATATTCAGATATAATAGATGTAATCAATGAAGAGGCAGAAGAACGTAACAAGGGAAATGCCGAACTTGCAGAACATCAACAAAAAATGTTAGAAGATGTAAAAGAGATGTTTTCCCAAATTGGTAGCAGACTCGATGAGTTAGAGAACAACCAATTAACATGGGAAGAAATCCCAACAGCGACTAATGAAGACATCGATAAGCTGTTTCAAGTCGACTCCGAAACATTAATTATCGGAAATTCCAAGAAGGATATCCCCACTTTAGGGCAGGATGATGTCGGTAACGTCCCTGTGGACTCGGCGTTTCTGTTGGTATATGCTGCGGAGGGTGATGGTCAAATCATAAAAACGCAGACGCTTAGTTCACCTGCCCAGATTTCAACATCTGGCAAACAGTTTATGGCTGATACTTCAAAAAGAGAGTCAGCGAGATGGGTGGAAGCATTAGACCGACTCATAGAATGGGGATGGGTTAAAGCTGTAGGGTATAAAGGCGAAATATATGAATTAACAGGAACCGGTTACAGTAAAGCAGATTGGTTGAAGGAAGGTATGGGAATTGATACTTCAAAGGACCCGCTTAACGAGTTAAAGGAGTTTGAATACTAATATAGAGGTACTTTGAAATCTCTGTTTCAAAAAGACAAATTATTGACTTTCTATAGATGGGAGGTGCGCCTAATGTCCGAAGAACGCTTTTGGAATACCGATGAATATGCCAGCACGGCACAATTTACCGTGCCGGACGGAGCCATGACCATGCGACAGGCAGGGCGCATCTTCCGTCTTGACCCTGTGCCGCCAAAGGTGGAGGACATCAACGATTACATCGTTTCCGCTGTCCGTGAAAATGATCTGACCTATTTTACATACTTCCTGCATCACTACGAGCCAAGGCTGAACAAGCGAGTGTACCGCTTTCTGCTGACCGAGGGTATTGACCGATATGACCCGTTGCGTTTTCTGGATTACAAGCTGAGTTGCGTTCTTGCCATGTTGGAGTGCTTGCCGAATTATGATCCCGACAAAGGAGCAGACTTTCTGACATACGCCCATCACTTCATAGGTAACGCACTTCTGGATTGCCGCCGACAGGAAGAAGCAGGCTCATTCAAATCTCTGGATGAATACAAAGCCGCTCGTGGCATTGCTTGGCTTTACAACAATTCCGGCAAGAGCGCAAAGGAAGTCATTGCCGAATACGCCGCCGAGCAAAACTGCACCGAAGAAACTGCCGCCGAGTATCTGACCATTGCAAGACAAAACCGCAGTCGTGTTCCGTTCTATGCGACGATGCAGGATGAGGACAGCGAGGAAACGGGCGAGGATGTTACCCGTGACGATAGCTGGAACTATGCGGACATTCTCTGGAACGGTATTCGTGCCGATGCGGTGCAAGCTGCCTTTGACAAGCTCAGTTACAAGGAACAGACTTACCTTGAAAAGCGTAATGCGATCTGCATGACCTGCGGACGTGTCGGCTCATGGGAGGAACGCCCCACCTTTGAAGATCTTGCTGTCATGTTCGAGGGCAGCACAGCCAGCGGTGCGGAGCGAGCTTACAAGAAAGCTCTGAACAAGCTGACGGAACATCTGGTGGATGCCGATGTTCTCGGCGTGGTGGAATTAAAGCTGACCGAGAAAAATAAAAAAATCGCCGCCGCTGCATACTGGTACAGAGCAGTACATCGGTATGCTAACGACGATGAATGGGGAGAAATCCGTTTTGACTTTTCTGCCGGAACTGCTCAGATCGTAAAACTGGCAGACGGCGATTTCAGCAGAACGAACGTCTTTGCAAAAATCGCAATCCGTCAAATTCTGAAACTCTCCATGAGTGAGCTTCCGAAGAAATTGACAATTCCCTTTGAGTTGGAGCAGGAGAAAATACGATACGGGAGCTAATCGCTGCGGCGGGTTTTATATACCTCTTGCGCCCCCGTTGGCACAGCAAATCTTTCCGCACAGCTACAAGATTTCCTATGCCAACTACACACGAACAGCCGGATTTTGCTCATTGCAAATCCCTTGTCTTTTGTAGCTTACAGCCCACAAAATCCGCCTGTTCTGCTGGCGCCGAAAAGTGTCTGTCTGGCTTGGGACAGCCCCTTTCCAGCGTCAGCGGTCGCAAAAGGTATAACACACTAGACTTTGCAAGCAAAATCGTGTGCCAACAGGGATGCTCTCGCCCCTATTGGAAACCCAGAGCCAAGGGATGCGTCTCGCCTGCCGGCTCGGTCAGTGCTTCAAAATGCTTTGCATTTTGAGGTCTCCATCGGAGACCCGCACCCCTCTGGACACCCCATATATTTTCCTCGAAAATGGTACCCAAACTGTAAAAATGCAGTTTGACACCATTCCTCGGAAAATATAAACAGATTTATTTCTTCATCTGCGAATTGAATGAAAAAATAAATCCGTTTATTCCGGCATAGCCGGCAAAAAGAAAAACGATTAAAGAACGGCGGTGATGACCATGAAATACAGAATTGCAATCTGTGATGATGAGCAGAATCAAATTGAATACATAACCTCGATTGTGGCATCGTGGAGTGCTCACGAAGGACATAGTTGCGAGATACGCACGTTTGCATCTGCCGAAGCTTTTCTATTTGAATACGAGGAAGATAAGGCGTATGATATTCTTTTGCTTGACGTTGAAATGAAAAACATGAACGGCATTGAACTTGCCAAGCGTATCCGCAAAGACAACAACCGTGCCGAAATCATTTTTATTACTTCACATTTTGAATTCGTTGGCGAAGGCTATGAAGTGGATGCACTCCACTATCTGATCAAGCCGATTTCTGCGGAGAAGCTCACGCAAGTGCTTACTAAAGCCGCTGAAAAGCTCTCAGTCGAACCTCCGTCGGTGGTAATCTCCTGCGAGGGCGAGACCGTCAAGCTGTATGAAGCAGACATTCTCTATGTGGAATCCTTTCTGCATTACATTGTCATTCATACGAAAGATAAAGAGTACAAGATAAAGGAAAATATGTCTGTGTTTGAAAACAGGGTAAGTGATTACTTTTACCGTATTCATCGTTCCTACTTGGTTTCGCTAAAATACATAACACGAATTTCCCGTACGTCCGTTAGTATCGGCAACACCGAACTTCCTCTTTCAAGGGGAAAGTATGACGATATCAACCGAGCATTTATTCAACATAACTGAGGTAGCCTATGAGAAAGAAAACATATTTGAAGCTGGTTGAATATCAGACTGAGCAATCAGAAAAGCACTTAAACGAGGTGCGAAGTATCCACAAAGAAATGAGAGGTTATAAGCACGATTTTCACCATCATCTGCAAACGCTGAAAGGTCAGCTTGAAGCCGGGGAAGTTGATCGTGCGCTTGCATACATAGAGCAGCTTGATAACCAACTGATGAATGTGGACACTCTACTGAAAACGGGTAATGTATCTCTCGATGCCATTTTGTCTGCAAAGATTGCCCAAGCCAAAGCGGAAAATATTGCTGTAACTGTGAAAGCCAATGTCCCCGATACATTAACAATTTCAGATTTAGAATTGAGTATTGTCGTTGGAAATCTGCTTGACAATGCCATTGAAGCATGCCGTACAGTAACGGGAGAGCGATTTATTCGAATCTTTATTTCCATGAAAGGAAATATGCTTTATTTTTCCATGCTCAATGCATCGGGTGCAAAGAGGAAAAAGACCGGCTCTTTGTTTGCAACCCACAAGGACGGCGTTCACGGTTTCGGTCTGCGCCGTGCTGAAGCAATCCTTGAAGAACACGGCGGCTGGGTAAAATACAACAGCGAGGACGGCGCTTTTACTTCGGAATTTTTGGTGCCTGCTGTAGAGTGATTTGCAATTCGTGCACTGGCAGAAGCATTTAGTGCACGAATTTTTTGTCGTGCAGCTTACTGTGTTAGAATATATACGTAGATAGGAGGGATGTCGAATATGAAAAAACCTAACAAAAGTTCGCACGATGAGTTGAATCTCACCAAATATTCTGTAATTCGAAACATTATCTATTGCCTGAATAATACAGCCAAATGCCATTTCCTGCTTTTGTGCTGGTGTGTTCTAAAAATATTGGTAGGCACGCTGATTCCAATACTAACAACCATTTTACCCAAAACAGTTATAGAGATGGTTACTGCGAAACAAAGCTTATACGAATTGATTGTCGCCATTCTTGTTTTTATGGGCAGTCTCGCCATTCTATCAGGTGCCGATATATTTCTGACCAAGTTCATATACCATCAGAAATTCAGAATGAACACTTTTTACCTCAAGCGAGTGGCACTGAAAGGACTGACCACAGACTATATCAATCAGGAAAACGGACTGTTTCGCAAGCTTCAGACAGAGAGTTTTATGTGCTGCAACGGTAACTACTCTCCGCTTTCCAATATATATGAAACTTTGATAAAATTCTGTACCAGCCTTCTGGGGTTATCTGTTTTTGGTGCTATGCTCGTTCAGGTACATTGGGGAATCATCGTTTTTCTAATTACAACAACCACAATCAGCTATTATTTGAATCGTAAAATTATTGCATGGACAGCCGCAAATAATAAAGAACGAATTGGTTATCAACAGCGAATTAGCTATATTAACAATATTTCCGGTGATATCCGTTCTGCAAAAGATATTCGCCTATACAAAATGGCTGTATGGTTTTCAGATATTTACAACAACAATATGAAAGGAATTGCCGGATGGTATAAACGGCTTACGCATAAACTTTTTGGTGTTGCAGCATATGACAGCGGCTTAGCTTTACTTCGTGAAAGTATCGCCTATCTATATCTGTTATATCTCATATGGAATGGACAAATAACTGTTGCAGAATTTGTTATGTATTTAAGTGTCGTTACCGGTTTCTCAGCATGGCTTGGCAATATTTTTTCGCAGTTATCCTCTCTTAACCAGATAAATCTGAAAATCAATTATTTTCGTTCATACCTTGAATACCCGGAAACATTCAACAGAAGCAATGGCTTGATAAGTCCGGTGAACGATTGTCCAAAGGTAATTGAACTCAAAAATGTGAGTTACAGATACGAGGGAGCAGAGCACGATACACTGCAAAATATCAACTTGAAAATAATTCCCGGCGAACATATCGCAGTTGTCGGATTAAACGGCGCCGGCAAAACAACGCTTGTCAAGCTGATCTGCGGTCTAATCGATCCGACAGAAGGACAAGTTCTGTATGATGGCGTTGATGTCCGTAAATACAATCGGGTTGAATTTTACAGACTTTTCTCTGCCGTATTTCAGCAATTCAGCATCCTGCCCGTGACCATTGCGGAGATCGTTGCCGAAACTGTGCTGGAGAACACTGATGAGGACAGAGTGAAGCGCTGTCTGACCGTTGCAGGGCTTTGGGAGAAAATCGAACAACTTCCCAATAGTGTAAATAGTCAATTTGGAAAAACAATATACGACGATGGCATAGAGTTTTCCGGTGGCGAGATTCAGAAATTGTTGTTAGCTCGTGCAATGTACAAGAGCGCTCCGGTTATGCTTCTTGATGAACCTACAGCTGCCCTTGATCCCATTGCTGAAAGCATGTTATATGAAAATTACAATCAGATAAGTTCCCAAAAAACAACTGTTTTTGTTTCGCATAGACTGGCAAGCACAAGCTTTTGTGATCGTATTCTCCTGATTGAAAACGGGAGAATCTGCGAAGAAGGCAATCATAATGAACTGCTTAAGCAGAACGGGAAGTACAGTATGCTTTTCGAGATGCAAGCAAAATACTATAGAGAAAATCCCGAAGAAACGGAGGTGGCAGAATGAAAAAAATGACCATCACAAAAAGAATTTCTGTCACTATGCGTGGTTTTTCAATCTTAAAACAGTACTGCCCTGGTCTTGCACAGGGGAAGGCTATGTATGAACTGATCAATTCCATTCAGCCTTTCGTCTCCATTTGGTTTACTGCACAGATCGTAAACGAGATTTCATCACAAAGAAGGCTTAAGACCATTCTGCTCTATGTTCTCGGTGCAGTGCTGATCAACTTTATCTGTGCTTTGCTCAAAAGCATAATCAATCATGTCTGTAACGAAAAAGAATCACAGATGTGGAGTTGGTTTGGAAAGGTATTCTCAGACAAACAGATATCTCTTGATTTTGTTGATCTGGAAAATGCCGCAATACAGCATCAGAGGCAGGAAGCTGAAGAAAACCTCTACATGTTCGGTAACGGTCTGGCACAGCTCTTCTGGGGGATATCCGCACTTGTACGAACTCTCGTATATATAGTGCTCTCTCTCGTAATGACGGTTTCCTTGTTTATCTCTACATCCGGAAACCGCTTTATTGATCATCCTATCTGGATAGGCATCATCCTGGTTTGCATTGCGGTTGGCGGTTTAAGCAAATCCAAAGCAACCATCAGCGAAAATGACGTATTTATGGAGTACTGTAAAAACACAGTTTGGTTTAATCGTGTCTTTATGTTTTTCGGTAAAGAACTGTATATGAATCCCGAAAAAGCCAAAGATGTTCGCATCTACAGTCAGAACACGGTTGCTGAAAAAATGCTGGATAAACTCATCACGCATGAAAGAGATAACCAATCCGATATAACAAAAATGGCTCTTTATCCCGCTATTGCCCAAATTATTATCGGTCTTGCAAATGCAATTTGTTATTTGTTTGTAGCGATAAAAGCCTTGTTTGGTGCATTTGGCGTTGGTAGTATTGTGCAATATGTTGCTGTTTTATCAAGGCTTGGAGAAGGGTTACAGGAATTGATGTATATCCTATCCGATAACGAAGTATATTGTACCCACCTACAAAATCTGTTTGAGTATCTCGATCTGCCAAATCATATGTATCAGGGTTCACTGACCGTTGAAAAACGAGATGACAACGAGTACTATGTGGAATTCAGGGATGTTTCGTTCAAATATCCGAACACGGACACATACGTTCTCAAGCATGTGAACCTGAAATTCAAAGTCGGTGAAAAATTGGCTGTTGTTGGAATGAATGGATCTGGTAAAACCACGTTTATCAAACTGATGTGCCGATTATATGATCCGACAGAAGGAGAAATACTGCTCAACGGTGTGAATATCAAGAGATATGACTATAACGAATACATGTCAATTTTCTCGGTCGTTTTTCAGGATTTCCGTCTGTTTTCCTTCCCCCTTGGGCAAAATGTCTCTGCCAGTGCTTCTTATGACAGGGAGAAAGTGATTGAATGTCTGAAGAAAGCCGGATTTGCTGAACGTCTCAACTCATTACCAAATGATTTGGATACGTTTCTTTACAAAGATATAGATGCGGAAGGTGTAGAAATATCCGGTGGAGAAGCACAAAAGCTCGCTCTTGCCCGTGCTCTCTATAAAAACACACCGTTCATCATCCTTGACGAACCTACCGCTGCGCTCGATCCAATTTCAGAGTATGAGGTTTATAGCAAATTTAATGAAATTGCAGGAACCAAAACCTCTATTTACATCAGCCACCGTCTTGCATCATGCCGCTTCTGCGACAAAATTGCTGTATTTCATGAAGGTGAAATAATTCAAATTGGAATTCATGAAGAACTCCTTGCTGACAGAAGAGGAAAATATTACGAACTGTGGAACGCACAGGCGCAGTATTATACAACGTAAAAAATGCCGCTTGCACTGACTTTTTACTGTCGGTGCAAGCGGCATTACCTATAAGATTAGTCTAAAGGCTTGTATTCAGTTACTGTTTTCAAATATGCTTCGGGATCGCCATTCAAAATAAGGTCTGCATACTCAAGCGGTGCATTGTAAATCAGATAATCCAGTTCTGACCGCTGATACATATTGTCGGCTACTTCGTTCTCAACGACGATAGTATCAATCGCAATCATGCTGCCATCATTGAATTTCAGTTCCACACAGCAGTTATCGAAGTTATATTCGCAGGAAATCAGCTTTTTCATAGGGTTTACCTCCAAAATTGTATTGTTTGGAAGTAATGTAAGCGTGGGTTTTAGTGTGGTATCTTTAAGTTTGGGAAACTCCTGTCTCCCACTTTGAAACTGCCTGTCTTGTTATCTCTAATTTTTTTGCTAATTCATCCTGCGTGTAATGATGGCTCTTTCGTAAATATTGCAAATATGTCGCAATCAGACTATAATTCATCATTTCTCCCCATACTGCACTGCTTTTGCTTCAGTTTAGTTAAAATTCATATAAACAAGAGTTTATAAAACAGTACGCATACATATACATTTTTATCCGTCTCACATAATGTTGAAACCGAACATTATTTTTTATTTATTATAGAACATAGGGAGAGAATAAGAAAGAACCCATTAAGCGCAAAAAAGTAACCGCCGATTGCCTTAAATGCTCACCCGCACCTATTGCAAAATCGCCTGCTCCAGCACATAGAGCGCCCGTTCATTTTCTTCCAGACAATGCGCCGCCACGGCATCCGTTCCCTTATCCGCAAAAGGCGTGGTATCCGCCCCTAAAAGCACAAAACAGACATAATCATCAATGGTCTCCATGCGGGAGGCCTGCGCCTTGCCCAGATTCTGAGGGCGGTTTTTATTCGCATCAATAATACTGCTGCGATAGTTTTCAATCGCCTGTTCAATCTGCCCTACATAATCCTCCTTGGCATGAATGACGATCAATGTGTCTATGTGGGCATCCATGACCTGTCGTTCGGCCAAAAAGTCCACGTACATATTCTCGTCTATTCCGGTCAGGCGCTCAAGCTCCTCGGCAGACAGATTGACCTCCGGCCAATAGGCATCTCCCAAAAGATCCTCCACTTTATCTTTTAATTGCGGCAGTGTATAAAACTGCTCCTCTCCCTGATAACGTTCTTCCTCAAGAAGGGGAAAATTACTGGCCTGCAGATCCTCAGCGACCTGTTCCTGCCCAAAAGGTTCAGGTTGGTTAACCAGCTCGTCTTCCGGCAGTTCTTCTCCACAGCCCGTCAGGGCAAACAGGCTGCAAACTGTCAACATTATAATAATCTTACGCATATTGCTCTCCGTTTCTCGAATTTTGTTTGTAAGCTGAATCAGGATTTGATATACTATAGCAGAATATAGGGAATATTCTTAGTAACCACTTTATACTGTTATTTTTTACTTATTTTTGAAAAATATGTACGGAGAACATTTATGTTATTCAATTCCTACATTTTTATCTTCATATTTCTGCCACTTGCGCTGCTTGGCTGGTACGGTTTAAATCACCTGAAGAAATACCGTATGGCAAGCCTTTTTCTGGCGGGTATGTCCCTGTGGTTCTATGCCTATTTCAATATCAACTATCTGGCGATCATTTTAGGCAGCATCGGAGCGAACTATCTGCTAAGTTATGTGCTGGCAAGAGTACAGGCAAAACGTCTTCACTCAAATACTCACGATACAGATATCAATTCTGCAGCAAATGATGGCACGCCGGTCAACAATACAAACCGCCTCGGCCTTCTGGCAGGAATCCTCCTGAATTTGGGTATTCTGTTTTATTTCAAATACTATGATTTTTTTATTGAAAATATCAATCTGGCATTTCACACGGACTTTACCTTAAAACACATCCTGCTGCCGCTGGGTATCAGTTTCTTTACCTTCCAGCAGCTTTCCTTTATTATTGACAGGGCGCTTGGCAGGTGCGAACATTATGACTTCATTAACTACCTGACATTTGTGACCTTTTTCCCGCAGCTGATCGCAGGTCCTATTGTTCTTTATAAAGAATTGATCCCGCAGTTTGAGGATCCCACAAGGCGCAGCTTCAACAGTGCTTCCTTTGCAAGGGGTGTTTATCTCTTTGTGCTGGGGCTTTCTAAAAAAGTACTTTTGGCGGACACTTTCGGCCTGATGGCAAACTACGGTTTTGCACAGACTTTTTCACTGGATTCCATTTCTACTATATTTGTGATACTGGCCTATACCTTTGAGTTATACTTTGACTTCAGCGGCTACTCGGATATGGCCATCGGGCTTGGCAGGATGTTTCATATTGAACTGCCGCTTAACTTTGATTCCCCTTACAGGGCTTGCAGCATCAAGGAATTTTGGCAGCGGTGGCACATCACCCTGTCGCGATTCTTTATCACCTATGTTTATATCCCACTTGGCGGCAGCAGGAAGGGGAAGGCAAGAATGCTCCTGAATACTTTTGTAGTCTTCCTGTTAAGCGGCCTGTGGCACGGCGCAGCCTGGACCTATGTGGCCTGGGGCGCAATGCAGGGACTTCTTGTCGTTTGGGACAATCTAGGCATTGTTGGCATTCAGGACAGAGAAGAAAAACGGCCTTCGCGCTATCATATCCCTCCTTGGCTGGGCTGGGTTTTTACCTTCACGCTCTTTAATCTGTCGCTTTTCTTTTTCCGCAGTACCAGTATGACAGCGGCAATGCAGTTATTCAAAAATCTATTTGACGGCCGATGGACGGGAAAACTCTTTGAAGTAGCGCAGCAACTCGATATTTCGGAATTTTATATTTTCAGGCAGGCAGTTGATATGGTTGCGCCGGGCTTTGCGTCATATCTGTCTTTGATCCTGATGTTTATGCTCTTTATCCTGGCATTTTATCTGGTGTTTCACAAGAATGCCTATGAACGTGCGACTGATAACGAACTGACTTCCGGCAGATGTTGGGGCGTGTGCATCCTCCTTGTGTGGTGCATCATTTCCCTCTCGCAGGTAAGCACCTTCCTTTACTTCAATTTTTAGAAAGGTAACACAATGAAAGAGAAAAAGTTTCTCAAACAATTTTTCATACGCACTCTCTTTCTGCTCGCAGCGGTGATCGCAGCGGTGGTTATTTTTGACCCCTTTTTCCACTACCACAAGCCCCTGCCCGGCTTAAAGGCAGTACTGACGGACAAGGAATACCAGTGCATCGGCACCCTGCGCACCTTTGACTACGATGCGCTGATCGTCGGTTCCTCGGTCTGCGAAAACTACAACAACCACTGGTTTGACGAGGGCTTTTCCTGCACCACGATCAAGGCCATCCGCTCCTACGGCGCGACCGCAGACCTGAAATATCTTTTGGACAGCGCCTATGAGAACCATAATTTGCGCTATGTATTCTACAACATCGACCCTTCTTCACTGTCCGCAAGCACGGAGCCGACTTATGTTTCCACGGGCTGTCCCATGTATTTATATGACAAAAATCCCTGGAACGATTATCAGTATACCTTGAACAAAGATGTGCTGATGGAAAAGCTTCCTTATATGTTGGCTTTCTCATTCATTGGTGACTACGACGAAGGCAACTCTTACAACTGGGCGCAATGGAAGTATTTCGGTGCGGATATGGCTATGGGAATGTATGCCAGAAAACCTTCCATTGCCACTATGCAGGCGGATAATACCAATGAGGAGGTTTTAACGCAAAATATTGCTCTCCTCACTTCAATGGCAGATTCGCATCCCGAAACCACCTTCAAGTTTTTCTTTTCTCCTTATTCCATGCTCTGGTGGGACAACGCTTACCGCACCGGTGAACGGGACGCAGTACTTTATAATGAAAAAAAAGCCATCCAAGCGCTCCTTGCCTGTGAAAACGCGGAAGTTTACTTTTATCAGGGCGATAGAGAAGTAATTACGAATCTGGACAATTATATGGATATGATTCATTTCTCAAAGGATATCAACCAGCGTGTCTACGAAAAACTGGCAGCAGGAGAAGGACGACTGACAAAAGAAAACTATGAAGAAAAAATCAATGAGATGTATCAGTTATCCGAAGAAATTGCATCGGACCTGATATACAATTATTATAAAAGAGAAACGACAGAAACATTTGATACAGCAGAATCTGTTGAAAGGAACGATGACGTAGAAATCAAAAGTGAGGAGGAACCATCGACCAATAAGAAAACAGAAGATACGAACGAAGATGCTACCGACGTAGTCCGAGAGGACAGCACCATACAGCTTCAAGAGCAGGAAATGGTAAAAAAATTACAGACCGCCGTGCAGCAGGAAATACATACTTGGGCATACATTGACATGGATCATGACGGAATGAAAGAGCTGATTGGTGCTTATCAGGATGAAAAAAATGTATGGCGGGCAGGATATTGCAGCAGCAGCGGGCAAATTTGCGAGGCGATTTCAAAGGATATGATCTCATGTGGCAACGATGCGTGCTCGTTGGAAATAATGGATATCGGAGAGGAAACGCACATCGTATTTAATTGCTGGAATCTAATGGGAACGGAAAAAAGATTTTCTATTTTAGCACTGCGAGATCAAAAGATCGTTTGTTTAGTCCCCTTACAATATGGATATGTGTGCATGTCAAATGAGGGAGACATTTTACTCAGCGTAGAAGGTTACGATGCCATGTATGAGCCGTCTGATGATGGCAAAGGAATTTGGCTTGGACACACATGGAACAATACTTATTTATTTTATGAGAACGGCGTCTACAAAGAATACGGCGCATCAGAGATCACAGAAGAAGACTTTATGACCTATGAAAACGCACAGGAACTAAAAGATCAGATTGAAAAAGAACTGAAGCAGTCAGACACAACGAAAATGGAATATTTCTATTTCAGACGAAACAATGGCATCATACATATTCAATGTAATGTAGAAAATGAGTACGGTACGATTACATATGGTTATTATACCGTCAGATATCAATATCATACCCTGGAGACAGAATCGGGTGAATACACTTCCGGACGGATGTCCCCGAGTCTTTTGTGGGATGGTGACGATATAGAAACCGTTTACTAGTAATCACAGAAATAGAAGGATACGATAACACATTTTGCTAAAAAAGCAGTTAAAAAATATTGATAGCAAGAGATTTCATAATCCATACATTAAAAATACAAGAGAAGGAGATTACAAGATGAAAAAAATGATATCCTGGAATGTAAATGGTCTGCGGGCCTGTGTTGGCAAGGGCTTTTTGGATTTTTTCAAGGAAGCGGATGCGGACATCTTCTGCCTGCAGGAGACAAAGCTGCAAGCGGGCCAGATCGACCTTGATCTGCCCGGATACCACCAATACTGGAATTACGCAGAGAGAAAAGGCTACTCGGGAACCGCGATCTTTACAAAGGAGGAGCCTCTTTCCGTAACTTACGGGATCGGCATCGAAGAACATGACCACGAGGGACGAGTCATCACCCTGGAATTTGCGGATTATTACTTTATTACCGTTTATACGCCAAATTCCAAGGACGGTCTGGCTAGACTGCCTTACCGCATGATATGGGAGGCAGATTTTCTTGCCTATCTGCAAAAGCTGGAGGAGAAAAAGCCCGTCATCTTCTGCGGTGACTTAAACGTTGCCCACAAAGAGATCGACCTAAAGAATCCCAAATCGAACCATAAAAATCCCGGTTTCACGGACGAGGAGCGCGGACGATTCACAGCGCTTATGGAGGCTGGATTTATCGATACCTTTCGCCACTTTTATCCTGATCTGGAAAATGTCTATTCCTGGTGGTCCTACCGTTTCAGCGCCAGAAGCAAGAACATCGGCTGGCGCATTGATTACTTCGTGACATCAGGAGCGTTGAGGGACAGACTGAAAGACGCGTTTATTTATCAGGATGTGCTGGGCTCTGATCACTGCCCGGTGGGATTATTATTGGAATAACTGACAGACAATTTATCAGGAAAAAATCCGCAGATGAAAGATGCAAAAAGCATTACAGAACATCCACCGATGTAACTTTGTCAGATTTTGTCAGGATATCATAAATTTCCGTGCGTCCCATTGCTTTCTTTACATAGAGCACCAGATGCACGGAAATATCCCCTTCCGCGCCACGGTTTTCGCTCATATCCATGGAATCTATTGTGATCCCCGCCTCTTTGAGATCCTGAATGACCGCGTGCAGATCCCGGCTTTTCTCCAGATCGAGGAACACGTTGCAATAGCGGGAATGTCTGGTGGCAAACTTCTCCACAAAAGGCAGCACGTGCAGGGAAATCAGCATGACAGCCGTGATCAGCACACCGCCCTCAATAAAACCGATACCCACCGCCAGACCCACACAGGCGCTCGCCCAAAGCGTCGCCGCCGTAGTAAGGCCTCTGACCCGATGCTTCGATATGATAATGGTACCCACGCCGATAAAGCCTACGCCGCTGATGACCTGCGCCGCCAGACGGTTCATGTTTGCCAGTTCCGGGAAATTGATCTGAATATACTGCTCTGTCAACATGACAAGCGTGGAAGCAAGGCAAACCACAGTAATGGTCTTCGTGCCCGCGCCACGGTGTTTCATCCCGCGGTCCAGGCCGATCACACCGCCAAGCACCATGGAAACAACCACTCTTATGATGAGATTCTGTATCGTCCATTCAGAGAAATTTGCAGGTAACATATATTTTCTCCTTTGTTCCTGTCCGTTTGCGGCCTAAATTTCCATATCAACTTATTTTCTTTGCATAACTGCTTTATTTGCGAGCGTAAAGGATTCTTTTCACATGCCAAACAGGTTTTTGATTGGATTGATCTTTTTCGCCTGTGCAAGAATGGTCTCTTCCTCCGCTGTCAGATACGCTTCCAGCTTTTCAATCTCCTCCTCGCTAAAGCCTTCCGACTGCTCGATCTTACCATCCGGTACGATTCCTTCCGCCCAATCGCCTTCCCGCAAAAAAGAAACGCGCGCAAAGTCCTTTCCATCCTTGTGCAACAGTGTCGTTACAGTCATATTGATTTCTTCTGAAAGGATAATCGGAGCAGCATCCAACGGATCCCCTGCGCTTTCCTCTGCAAACGTTTCTTCCGGTTCCTCAATGATCACTTTTTTTAACAATACCTTTCCGTCTTCCATATCATCCATTTGTTTTTCCATCATTTACTCGATACCTGCCTGTTCTTATCTTTTTCCTATCTCTCGTTTATTTTCCACTCAATCGTGGATCCCGTCTATTTTTTTATCGACAATTTGTATCCCCAGTGTAACATAAATTTGGGGAAAATACCAACCCTGCAAATCAGATACGCTGCATTTCACATCTGAAAAACACCCTTTTACAACAAATCATCCTGCTGCGCGCAGATGTTTTTTCTTAAATATGATAAAATAATAATATGCGGATCATGATATGTGACGACGAAAAAACAATACAGTCTCTTTTGAAACAGAAAGCAGAACGCTTCTTTGCGGAGAAAAACATCCCCTGTGAAATCCTTTGCTGCGATTCAGGAGAGGAAGTCCTTACTCTGGCCAAGCAGGAAAGATCCATTGACCTTCTCTTTTTGGACATTCAGATGCCTGGAAGAAATGGCATGGAAATTGCAAGAGAATTACGCAGACAGCACAAGGACATTTTAATCATATTTGTGACAGCTCTGTCAGATTATGTCTATGAGGCCTTCGATGTGGACGCCCTTCACTATCTGGTGAAGCCCTTTACCAATGAAAAACTATTTCAGGTACTCAATAAGGCCGTCGGGCAAACAGAGGAACCGACGCAGCCCCCCGCAATCCTTGTCAAACGCGGCGGTCTCTCCACAAAAATCCTCTTTTCAGATATTATTTACGCAGAAGTTTTCAACCGCAAGGTCACGCTCCACACGATACACGGTGACATTGAATATTACGGCAAACTGACCGACCTTTCCGAGCAGGCGGGCGCGGATTTTTACCGCACACACCGCGCCTATCTGGTAAATTTGAAATATGTAGAAAAATATAATGCCTCTACCGTCTGGCTGGAACAGGGGACGGCACTATTGTCCAAGAAACAGTTTTCCGGCTTTGTACAGCAATATATGCAGTATATCAACCGACAGAGGAACCGTTAAATGGAACAATCATACTATGATATTCTCTACCGAATCGACGGTGTTTGCAGTACGTTAATCATTGCCTGCTGCTGCATTGTCTGGACAAAACCATTTCTGGATCATAAAGGAAAAGCATGGCTGACGGGCGGCGCCTACGCGGTTACCATGCTTGTACTTAATTTTATGCCATGGTACATCAGTGCCATGCTTGCTCATCTCACGGGTGCGTTGGTGATATTTGCCGTAATGAGTCTGACAGATAGAACGTATTTTTTACAGAAATTATTTGCCGCTGTCACATTCTTTTGCCTGCGGTGGCAGTTTCTTCGTATCGTCATTTATTGTAATAACATACTGGACGGCGCCCTTATTTCATTTTTTACTCCAAAGAATGATATCTACTGGTTCTTATATACGGTTTTACTTACATTCATCGGCTATGATTTCTTTTCTTTTATTCTTCTATACAACGCCGTCAGAAGTATTTTGTGGTCTTACGGGCGAAAACGTGAATACATGGACGGCAAAGAATTTCTTCTGCTCTCTATGCCTTCTCTTTTAGGTATGGTTTCTTATGGCGTGATCCGCTACTACGACTATATTTACCAGCGGGATCTTGGAAGGGGCATATATACTCTCTACTACAGCCATGATCTTCTGTTGATGCTATTTACGCTTCTTTCTTTTGCCGTCATTCTGGTAACCACATATGTCTTTCGCCAATGGAAAACAAAACAGGAAGAAGACAGACAGCGGGAAATTTTTTCCGCGCAAATAATCGATTTGCAAAACCATATCAGTGAGACAGAACAGCTTTACCGGGATATGCGCAGTCTGCGGCACGATATGGGCAATCATCTTATGACCTTAAAACAGCTCTACGAGCAGGGCGAATATGACGAAGCTGAGCGATATACAGAAAAGCTCAACGAAGAAATCATAAAAGCACCTCTTGACATCAACAGTGGTAATCCCGTGACAGATGTGATTCTTTCCGCCAGAAAAAAGGAAATGGCGGAAAAAGGCATAGCCTTTACCTGCGACTTTCATTTTCCTATGACGACGACCGTCGATTCCTTTGATATCAGTGTCATTCTGAACAATGCCCTCTCCAATGCCATCGAAGCGATAGAGCGAGAAACGGACAAAGCTGGGGAATCTCGGAAAAAAACCCGCGTTTTTCTTTCTTCCGAACGCAGAAAAAATATGTACTTAATAGAAATTGCCAACAGTTATCAGGGAAATCTGGAAATCGACAAAACAAGCGGACTGCCTCACACTTCCAAAGACAGCGATGGCCACGGCTTCGGACTCCCCGCCATTCGCCATGCCGCACATAAATATTTGGGAGATATAGAGATCACCAAAGAAAACCGCGAGGGGGAAGACTATTTCGTGCTGCGAGTGATGCTGCAGTTACCTGAAGACAATGGGATAAGCCTTGACAAAAATACCTGAACCAATTCCGATGACAGGCAGACGGAATTGCGGTTTCATCAGCATTTATTGTATTCACAACAAATTATGGCTCTCCCACAACATCTCCTCTTTACAGACGACTCCGCCGTGACGAGAAATATAATAGAAAGCAAAACTCGGGAAAAAGGAGGTTTCTCAGATGATAGTAAACAGTGTCAACGGAATGAATACACAGCCCGCCACAGGCGGTGCAGGAGCGGGTACGCAGACGGACCCCGCCAGCAAAAACTTACAGCAGCAAATCGACCGCCTGCAGCAGGAATTAAAAGAGATTTCCGCCAATCAGGAAATGCCTGCAGAAACAAAGATGAAAAAGCGGCAGGACCTGCAAAAACAGATCAGCGAGTTACAGATTCAGCTCAGACAGCGGCAGATAGACGCCAAGCGCGAGGAGCGGGAAAAGAAAAAGGAAGCGAACTCCTTTAATGATCTTCTCGGCACAAAAGAGCAGAGCAGTACGAATGCAGCACAAAGCACTGGTCTGTCTGCGAACACAATGACCGCCATGATCTCTGCGGATAAATCTGTCAAGCAGGCAAATGTGCAGGGAAGCGTCGCAACGAGACTGGAAGCAAAGGCAACAACGCTGGCATCGGAAATTAAACTGGATGGCGCCAGAGGCGGTGACACCAGCGACAAGCAAGCAGAGCTTGCCGATTTAGAGGCAAAAGCAGAAGCAGCGGAAGCTTCCCAGCTCAGCACGTTAACGGAAGCGAGTGATACCCTGCAGGATGCTGCGAAAGACGAAAAATCCGATAACAAAACTGTTGATGGAAAAGAAGAAAAAGACGGTTCCGAGACAAAAGACAGTATGGAAGAAGTGCAAAAGGATGGTGCCGTGGACGCTGTGGACAGTGAAGCGGCTGAAGCAGAAGTGGATACCAGCTATCATCCGATCGATGTGCGGCTCTGATGTTGTGTTTTCCATATATAAATAGTATTCTTATGTATGAAAAAATGCTGGGCCTTGGATTTTAATGCTTTTTTGCCAAGGCCCTTTCCACAACAAGGATAGACAGCATCATAACCATACATTCCACAATGATAATCCCTGCACCCAGCCAGCCTACGAAATCATCATCCCTTCCAACTGCCGGAATCATACCGACGATGGAAAAAGGCAGCATGATCCAGCCTATTTTCCACCACAGCTTTCCGCAGTACACTTGCGCAAAATCCCATGACTCCTGATCCTTCATGGAGCGGGAAGTCCGATAACCCAAAACCATGTTAATCGTCTTGGGCGGATGTTTCATCATCATCTTTCCAACTCCGATCATTAAGAGCGGCACGATCAAATTACTGATTACCATAAAAATCCAGAAACCCATCACACATCCCCCTGCTTTCTAAAATACATTCGATTCAATTTGTTATGATACATCGCCATCACCGGGATACCACCCATGATTTCCACCATGCTCAGACACCCTGCAATGGATCCTCCAAAGGGAAGGCCGCAGATAAAGCAAAGAAGAAATCCTGCCCCATATATGATCCACATCAAGCCATGTTTTTGATTGTAGGCTTTGATATCCGTAATCTGCTCCCTTACAGGCGGTTTTTTCCCGCTCCAAAAGCCGACAGGATCTTTACTTCGATATTGTACGATTCCCAAAATAATGAGAGGAACTGCACAGATCATCAAAATTACAACACATATAATCGTATTCGCCATCATACCACCCCATTTTAGAAGTACTTTTCACCCTATCTTACATAAATTCCCGCAAAACGCATCTCCTCATCGTATGTCAGCCGATAAGTGACGCTCACATTTTCATAAGTGACTGTCATTTCCCCTACCACCATATGCTTTCCTGCCTGTACCAACTCCGCCAGATAAACTGTACCAAACTGTTTCCGTTCTCCCCAGTCACCACCAAGTGCTTCCCTGATGGAAACTCTCATCTTAGCATTTAACAGCTGCTGCATCTTCGGAATGGCGCTTTCCTGCAAAGTCTCATAATCCTCCGCATCCAGCAGCTCCACTGTTTCCTTCATAGTGTCTTCCACTCGTTGCTTGTCAAAATATGCGCTCTGCTCGATATCAACGGTTTTGGGAAAGATCCAATAACCAAACGCACCCAGCAAAATCAAAATCGTTACAATGGAAATTACTGTTTTTAACACTTTGTTTCTGCCGTACCGTTTTTGTTCCTCAATGCTAATATCTTCATTAAAGTTAGCTGCGATTTCTGCTGCCGTTCCCATCTGAGAAATGATTTCTTCCAGTTGTTCCCCCTGCTTTACGCGCATTTCAATGTCTGTCAACAACTGCTTTTTGATCTCTTTCTTTCGTTTGTCGGTACACTTGATTTTTCTTATGATTTCGCATACATACTGTTTTTTATTCATCTTTTCCTCCATGCCGGAGCTCTTTTTGCGAAGGCACGCGCTGAGAATTTATTCAACCTTACCCCTCCATGATTTTCTCCGCCCCGATAGATATTTTTCTCCAAACGGCTTCCATTTCCGCAAGTGCCTTTGATCCCGCTTCTGTGATTTCGTAATATTTCCTCGGCACCTGCTTTCCTTCGGCTTCGCTCCACTTACTAACCACCAGCTTTTCATCCTCCAAGCGATAAAGGATCGGATATAAGGTGCCGTCCTTTAGCAAAAACGTTTCCTCACTCTTTTCTTTCAACTCCTGGATGATCTGATATCCGTACTTGGCTTCTGATTTCAATAATCTCAAAACCAGCATATCCAGAACGCCCTTTTTCATCTGTCTTTCATATTTTTCATTCATATTTATTCACTTTCACGCTGCTTTTATCTCAGCTTAGCTGAGTACACATCATCGAATTTGTGACAGGCATTGCTCAAACATAAATTTCATCTGTCGTTATATACTTTGTATTACTAAGTATAATATATAACGAATGCTAATTTGCGTCAAGTATCAAAATAGCTTTCATTTACTGATTTCCTATCTGCTGCGCCACTTGATTATTGTCCCATAATAAAATTTTATTGATATTCGATAAATTTTTATTGACATTCATTTTTTCCTGTGCTATGTTAGTCTTAACAAAACCTAAATCATTCCAGAAGAACCGTAATTTTCATTTCTTGCGGTATGGAAGAAAGGATTCGCCATGAAAAATAAACTGACACTTTTTACGAAATATTTGCTTGATTTTATGTATTTTGCGGGCTTTGTTGTAATCGTACTGCTGCCTGGCATCATTCGTTTTTACGGAAATTATAATTCCTATTTTGCTGAAAATTTGTACTCCCTCTGGGTCATTTTTTTCCTGTCGGGCGTCTTTGCCCTTTTAATTGTTCAGCAGCTCCGCAAAATGATGCGCACGGTGATAAGCGACGACTGCTTTATTCGGGAAAATGTAACAAGTCTTGAAAAAATGAGCATTTATAGTTTTTTTATCGCAGTGATCACAGCCTGCCGCCTGTTTATTTACCTGACTCCCGCGGTCTTTGTTATTATTTTAGTTTTTGTGATCGCAGGGCTTTTCAGCCGCGTGCTGGCAGGCGTCTTCGATAGGGCCGTCACCTATAAACAGGAAAATGACCTAACGATCTAGTAAGCACAAAAGAAAAACACAGTATTATTTTCGGAAAAGCGTTTATCAAAGGAAAACGGAAAGGAAATTGAAATTACTATGGCAATCATCATTAATTTGGACGTTATGATGGCGATGCGCAAGAAAAGCCTGACCGAATTGGCGGGCGAAATCGACTTAACCCTCGCAAATCTGTCCATCTTAAAAAATAATAAGGCAAAGGCAATCCGCCTCTCCACCTTAAATGAAATCTGCAAAGCGCTGGACTGTCAGCCAGGCGATCTATTACAATATGTGACGGATGACGATCCTCATGATAACGACAATGATAATCAGGATAGCAGCAATGGTACTTGAATCATAAAAACTAAGACCATACTTTCATTGATCACAAACAGCAGCAACATGAAATGGCATCGCGCACCCGCGCGGGAAAGGAGATTTATCATGGAACAAATCACTTATCTTGACGCCCTGGAACGGACACAGAAAACCGAAGAAAAACCCGACACCGTCTATACACAGAACATGCGGGCAAAATTTCCGCTCTTTGGTATCGGGAGCCTGCTCTACTCCGCATTTTACGCCTTTTGCCTCTACAAAAACGCATCGGGGATCACCTACCCTTTTTTCGTCGTCGGAACCCTTTGCTATTTCTTCTTCTGTATGAAAAAGTTAGGGGTTCCGTACAAAAAAGACAGCGTCTATTATCTCGTTAGCGTAACGCTGCTTGGCATCTCCAACTGCCTGACCAACTCCTTGCCTATTTTGTGGCTGAATAAGTGCAGCATCTTCCTGCTTTCATTTACACTTATGCTGCATACAGTATACAATGACAAGGCGTGGAACCTTCCTACCTATTTTGTCGCCATTTTTCGTACCATTGGTTCCGGGTTTTGCTGCCTGTTTCGGCCCTTTGGCGACATGGTCTGTTATTTTGATGCCCAAAAACAGGAGAAAAGTGATAAAAAAAGCTATTTGATACCCATTTTGATCGGTCTTGTCATAGCGATTCCCATCCTGCTAATCATGACCGCGCTCCTTGCCAGCGCAGACAGAGTTTTTGACCGCCTACTGGTACACATTACCGACTTTTTCAATATTCCGACATTGATTGAATTGATTGCTCTGATGGTCATTGTATTTTTCTGCTCTTACGCAGTCATTGCCGCCCTCTGCAAAAAAAGCGCAGTCAAAGAAAACACTGCCGAGAGGATACTTTTTGACCCCGTGATCGCCATCGTGATCACCGGACTGCTCAGTATTCCCTATCTGTTCTTTTCCGTGATTCAGATTTTCTATCTGTTTCTCGGTAATATGACGCTGCCCGCAGGCTACACTTACGCGCAATATGCCAGAGAAGGGTTTTTTCAGCTGCTCGCCGTCTGTATCATCAATTTGGGAATTGTGCTGATCTGCCTTCATCTATTTCGGGAAAGCAGGATATTAAAAGCGATCCTTCTCATATTGAGTGGCTGCACCTTTATTATGATTTTTTCCAGCGCCCTGCGGATGATTCTCTATATAGACACCTACGCGCTTACTTTTCTTCGTATGTTCGTATTATGGTCTCTGGCAGTCATTTTCCTTTTAATGGCAGGCGTTACCGCTTTCATCTTTTATAAACGGTTTCCTCTGTTCCGCTTTGGAATTACGGTGGTAACGGTATGTTATCTGGCTCTGTCCTTATCCCGTCCTGATTCTTTTATTGCCCGCTATAATCTGGTGAATGGCGCTGATTATGAATATTTAAGCAGGCTTTCGGCGGATGCCGCACCCGTGATTTTAGACCCTGCTAAAAATCCGTATCTGGTCAGCATAGAGAATATGCTGGAAAAAACAGCACCCGATGAAAATGGCAGCTACAATGCGGATACTTTTTATGATTCCTACTGGATGAAAAGCTATTATAGTAAGATGGAATACCGTACGAAAGACCTGGGGCTGCGGAACTTTAATTTCTCGCTGTATCGGGCGGAGAAATATATGAGGTAATCGGTATACCCATCTGTATCCTAAACAAAAAAAGAAAGGTCGAAAACCATTTCCTGATTTCCGGCCTTTCTATTACTTTACTTTTTCAGATACTTTGTGCCTTTGCGCGTTGGTATTCCTCAACAGTCACATCCAGTCCGGCACACGCCTTTTCCAGACTGATACCGAAATTCTTCATGGCTGCCTCAATATTATGCACCAGCGTCTGACCGAAGCCTTCTGCTCTTCCTTCTGCTTTTCCTCTTTCGTAACCGGCGATCTCTCCCTCTTCATAGGTCACCCGCATCGCATACTCTTCGTTGTACTCATAGATCGACATCGCAACCACCTCATTCCTCTGCTCTGTAAAAAACTCTGTCAGAATATCCTGCCTGATACACTCTGCCACCGCAGTTTCCACTGCCTGTGAAAGACTCATATTTACCAGATTTTTCCTGACCTTAGCCACAAACTGCGCATACCCGTTTAGTGTCGGGCTTTTCTCCAGCAGTTCTCTGTTGTGCCCGTAATTAATGTTGATTGTTTTCACAGTTACTTCCATGCAGCCTCCTTCATCCAAAAAAGATTCTGACAGATACTGTACAAACTCTTCTTCTTTTCTTTCCGTTCCATTGTAAAAGACTATGTAACGGGGTGTCGGCAGCATGATACGGCGACCGGTACTCAACTCTGTATCTCCCAGATACTTCTTATACAGATCTGCAAAATATAAAAACCCCCTGAGCGGCATATTCGGACAATAACTCGACTGATGCTCATACAGACACATATCACAGCCGAGAATTAGGGAAATGTCATTTTTCATCTTCATATAGATGACATTTTCCAGCGTATTGACCATCAGATCTCCCTCATCTGCATAATCCGTACCGTTTAATGCATTGTAAAGTTCTAACAGCCGCTTCTTTTCCCGAAACAGCATTCGGAATACCCGATCCTTATACGTCGGATAGACCGGCGTATGCGCATTCTCTGCCTGCATTGTTACATGTTCCATTTCCATATTTTCTCCTTTCGTCCAGAGGCAGCAGAGAAGTTCCCCTTAAGTCCATTATAAAGTAATTTACTTACGACAAAAGTCTGTTTCCTTCCCCGCTTACCCAATTATTAAGTTGTAAGCAAGGATTCTAAAACAGATAAAATACCAAAGTTGGTATCTCATAGAAAAATAGATTGTTTGAACGCTTTTCCGTTAGAATTTAATTGTTTTGAAATAATCATAACAATTTAGGATACACTTGTCAAGCCTTATTAAAAATCCAGGCAGCATTTTCTTCCCACATAAATTTAGGATAAAATAAAGTATACCTTTCCGCGCTTTTTAATTTATCACTTTTCTTTTTCCGCATACTTCCGCGCCTTATCCCGAAACGTACTCTCCGCCAGACCGCAGACTCTTGCCGCCTGTTTTAAAGTTAATTTCTTTTCTTTCCACTGTTCATACACTTCTCCAAAATTATCCGGCAGCGGTATGGAAGATCTGCCAAATTTCACGCCCCGCGCCTTTGCCGCCGCGATCCCTTCCGCCTGTCTCTGGCGGATATTGATCCGTTCGTTTTCCGCCACATAGCTGAGTAAAGCCAGCACGATATCGCTGATGAGTGTACCCAACAGATTTTTCTCCCGTCTGGTGTCGGGAAGCGGCATATCGAGCACCACAATATCCACCCCTTTTTCCTTAGTGATAATGCGCCACTGTTCATTTAAATCCGCATAGTTTCTGCCCAGCCTGTCAATCGACTTGACGACCAGCACAGAATTTTGATCCAATTTTTTTAACAACCGCTGATACTGTGTCCTGTCAAAATCCTTACCAGATTGCTTATCCATATAGATATGTTCTTCCTGTACTCCCATCTGCGAAAGCGCGATCCGCTGCCTGTCTTCGTTCTGCTCCCTTGACGATACCCGCATATACCCATACAAACGTTCACCCATCATCCTGTTTCCTCGCTTCTCTTTTGTATTGGATTTTTGCATCCGCCTGTATCTTAGGGCAAAAAAAGAAAGCCGGAAACCATTTTAGATTTCCGACTTTTCTTTATTTTTTACACAAAAGAGTTTTAATCTCATGTTATACATCTAAATCGTAAACTGGTGCAGCAGTTCCGTCAACTCAGCGGCACGCTCCTGTAACGTATTCGCCGCTTCGTCCAATGTCTGAATCGCATCGCGCTGCGCAGTCACCGTTGTATTTACGTTTGCCGAACCTGCGGAAGTCTCGGTGGAAATCGCTGAAATACCTTCAATTGCATTTAGCGTAGTGCTGCGTGCATATTCCATGTTCTGCATATTTTCGGAAATCTGCGAAACGGAGCTGAGCAGCGTATGCACTTGATGATCCATGGTATGAAAGGCTTCCGTCGTCTGTGATACTGCTTTTTCCTGATATTCCACTGTAGATTCCGCTTCCTTGGCAATATCCACGACACCGTATGTACTCTTTACGATTTCATCGGATAATGCTTTTAATCTGCCCAGCAGATTGTGCAGACTGATCTGCCAGTTGACGGATCTGTTCAGCGACAACCGCTTGAGAAAGCGCATTTTGATAAAACGCCGAAGTCGTAAACAACGAATCGAGTTCGGAAGTACCGTCCGAATACAGGGTAGTTCCATCCTGTGTGATCAACGCAACATAACTTCCTTCCCCTGCATCCATCGTAGAAAGTGAAGTCTGGATCACATTCTTATCAATATCTATCAGCATGATAGATTTACTGCCTTCTATGTATTTCGCAATACGCAAAGCATAATTATTGCTATTGGTACCTAATGCCTGATCCGCGTCAGATATGTTGCCGAACAGATAATATGCTGAACGCTTATCAGCAACCTTCGCACCCTCAGGTGTCTGCGTATACGCAGTATACAGCGCTTCTTCCGTCGGAGAAGTATTTGTAATTGACGCTACACTATCAGATATGAAGTATAAACTGCTAAGCATGGCATTCGTATTGATTTCCCGGCTTACAGTCTTTTCAAATGTACGAACAAATGTTTTTCCTTTTTCATCATCCAATAATCCCTTAAAATATGTCGTCAAATCCTTATTGGAAAGAAAAGACTTATAATTAGAACGTGTGCTATTGATGATTAACGAAATATACTGATTCGCCATGAGCATAGTCTGCTGCGCCGATGTTTCATAGCTTGAAATGACAACCATAGACGCCTGTCTATAGAAAACGACTCCCAACAGGATAATGCACAATACCAGAATCAAAAACGCTCCAATCAGTTTTGTACGAAGCTTACGGTAAAATGGTATAGAATTAGATGCCTAGTTTTTCATATCCTGCATGATATTACCTCCCTACGGCTTTTGCCCCTATATTGTACAGTATACCAAATTTTTTTATATTTTTAAATCATAATATGGCAATATCATACAAAAATTTACTATATAAGCAGATTACTGATATTTTATTACTGCTCCTGTTTCCGCATTTCATGAATTACACTCACTCCAAGAGGAATCGACACCGTGAGCGCACAAAAATCTGACACCGCCTGGCATACCTCCACGCCTGTCAAGCCAAAAAATCGCGGCAGGATCGTAATCAACGGCAAAAAGAAGATACCCTGTCTGGCGGAAGCTACGATGGAGGCTTTCAGGCCTTTACCAATAGACTGCAGCATCATATTACACATAATGATCCAGGCACTCAACGGCAGTGAAAGGACCGAATAACGCAGAGCGGCAGATGCTACTTCGAGCACGTCAAGATCGTCTTTTCTGAAAAAAGTCACCAGCTGCGGAGCAAAGTAAAATACGATGATTGCCAGTCCTACCAGACAAAAAAAGGCGATTTTCACACAAAAAGCAAAGGCATCGAGCACCCTTCTATATTTCTTAGCCCCATAATTAAAACCGCATACAGGCTGAAATCCCTGTCCAAACCCAATCAGCGCAGAATTGGCAAACATCATGATACGGGAGACAATAGACATTCCGGCAATTGCCGCATCACCGTAAACGCCTGCTGCATGATTTAAGAAAATCGTGGCCACACTGGCAAGACCCTGTCGAAACAAAGAAGGGATGCCGCCACGGATAATCTCCTTAAAGAAATGCAGGCTGGGCTTAAAATTGCGAATCCGAAGTTGAATATTGCCGCCACGTCTGATCATAACGAGCAGAAAGAAAAAACTGATATACTGACTGACGGTAGTGGCAAGCGCCGCGCCCGCAACCCCCATCCCGCACCAAAAAATCAGGATTGGATCAAGGGCGATGTTGATCACCGCACCAGACACAATACCAATCATGGCATAAAACGCGCTACCCTGAAACCGCATCTGGTTATTTACCACAAGAGAAGCCGTCATAGCAGGTGCCCCAATCAAAATGATCCGCAGATAAGCCACAGTGAAAGGTTGAACCGTCTCTGTGGAACCAAGCAGATAGGAAAGCGGCTCGATAAAAAGCATACATCCTGCCATAATGGCAATACCAGCCAAAAGAGCTGCAAAAAAGCCGACTGCCGACATTTTTTCCGCTTCTTCGATATCACCCGCACCTAATTTTCTGGAAATATAATTGCCCGAACCGTGGCCGAACAAAAAACCGATGGCCTGTATGATCGACATCAGGGAAAAGACCACGCCTACTGCTGCCGTGGACTGCGTATCAAGCTTTCCCACAAAAAAGGTATCCGCTATATTATAGAAGGAAGTGACCATCATGCTTAAAATGGTGGGCGCTGCCAAATGGCAGACCAACTTTTCCACAGGTTCTTCCAGCATATAATTTCTCTTTTGTTCCGCACTCTCGAATTTCATACTTTTCTCTTGTCTTTCTTCGGTTTTCTCCAAAACGCTGTTTTTGACTGCCATCTTACAATATCTCCTATTTTAATCTCTTTTTTTCAGATTTGCAAATTGGCTGACAGATGCGACCCTATTTTTAATATATTTGCAGTATGTCTTGATTATGTCATAACGTGAGAGTATGATAAATTCTGAAAAGGAAATGTCTGACGAATAATACGCCTGCCTTTTCACATAATAAACATAATAAAAATAAATCAAAAAGGAGCAAAATCATGGATTCCAAGGCAATGTTTCAAATCTCTTACGGGCTTTATGTGGCGGCCTCCAAATACGACAAAAAAATGAACGGCTGTATTGTCAACACGGTGATGCAGGTGACGAGCAACCCCCTGCAGATCGCAGCAGCAGTCAATAAAGAGAATCTGACCTGCGAACTAATTCAAAAATCAAATATGCTTTCTCTGTCCGTGCTTTCTGAGACAGCTCCTTTTTCTCTCTTTCAACATTTTGGCTTCCAGAGCGGGCGTGAGACAGATAAATTTGTAGACTATCCTTTTAAAATGACGGAACAGGAACTTCCTTACCTGACAAAGCACGCCACAGCTTTCATTGACTGCAAAGTAACCAATACCGTTGATCTGGGCACCCATATGCTTTTTATCTGTTCGGTAAACGATTGTGAAGTGCTTTCTGCTGAAAAAGCAATGACTTATTCTTATTATCATGAAAATATTAAGCCAAAGCCCGAAGCCTCCACCGTAAAAGGTTGGCGCTGTACAGTCTGCGGTTATGTCTATGAAGGGGAAGAACTTCCGCCTGATTTTGTCTGCCCGTGGTGCAAGCACGGCGTAGAAGACTTTCAAAAAATATAAAAAACCCGTATTTACGGGAATGCAACTGCCTCTTTACATGAAAATATTCAAAAGCAACATAAAATTGATAGACTTTACATCGCTTCCATCTTATGATGACGCTGTGACCGGCACAAAAAACTAGTGTACTGACTTGCTCCTTTTCAGACAAGTCATTTGACGAAATTGAAACAGGTCAGCACACTATATAAGTATGGAGGGAAAACATATGAGTTTAGGTGAAAATTTACAATTTCTACGAAAACGGGATAACATTACCCAGGAACAACTGGCAGAAGCCATGGAGGTATCAAGACAATCTGTCTCTAAATGGGAGTCGGATGCAAGTTACCCGGAAATGGATAAACTGCTACAGTTGGCAAATTTCTTCCATTGTAATCTGGACGATATGATCAGGCAGGATGTGAGCAGTTTGTATGTGGAAGATAAAAATCACTATGACAGCTTTTTCGACAAATTCAGCAAGCAGGTTACGGTGGGTGTAGGATTGATCTTATTAGGGCTTACGACAATGCTCTTTCTGATGTCAGTCCTTCCTGAAAAACCGGGCTTTGATATGGAAGCTTTGAGTGGCATCGGCTTTTTCATTTTCATAGCGATTGCTGTGGCGATTTTTGTCGTGGCAGGTCTGCAGAGTGAACATTTTGAAAAAGAGCATCCTTATATTGAAGATTTCTACACAAAAGAAGAAAAGGATGCCTTTCACCAAAAATTTGTGAAATTGATTGTTTCCGGTATGGTATTTATTTTCATCGGTCTTATTTTTGCAATCGGTTTCGATTTCGTATTTACAGGCAAAGAAATTGCTTCAGGCGGTATGTCCGGATTCATAGATACAGATGAACTGATCGGTTCTGTCTTTATGCTCTGCATCACTATCGCCACAACGATTTTTACCTATGCGGGAACACAACAGAGCAAATATGATATCAGTCAATATAACCTGGAGCATGACCACAATTCACAGACCTACAAAAACAAGAAAAGAACAGGAACTGTCTGTGGCTGTATCATGTTACTTGCTACGATCGTTTTTCTCGCCAGCGGCTTTTTTCTGGGACATTGGGAATATGCGGCTCCAATCTATGCCTGTTTTGGTATCGTCTGCGGGATTGCGGCTGTTATCATCAATCGCAATAACCCTGAGAAAGAATAGGTATGATGAAAAACAACATAAAAACAACCCTTATCAAAATTTGACAAGGGTTGTTTTTTATGCCTCATTTTTCTATTCTTCTTCTTCCTTCGGAAGATTCAACTCTTTTCCGTCGTCGTAATCCTCAACTGCAGGGTATTTTTCTTCCTCAGGAATCTCTTCCATAGCATCGTCGATATTCTCAAATTCTTCTTCGCCATTGCTGATCTTTTCACGCACTTTAGCGATTTTAGCAACCTTAACATTATTATCAAGGTTAATCATCTTCACGCCGGAAGTGATTCTGCCAAGTGTTGAGATATCTTCCATGCGAAGCTGGATAATAATACCTTCTGTCGTGATCATCATGATCTCATGATCGTCATTCACGGCTTTCACGCCCACGACATTACCTGTCTTTTCCGTGATCTTATAGCACTTTAAGCCCTTGCCGCCGCGTTTTTGTACCGTAAATTCTTCTAAATAGGTACGTTTTCCCATGCCGTTCTCGGAAACGATCAGCAAAGAATCGCCCTGATGGTCAAGCTGCATTCCTACGATTTCATCTCTGTCTGACAGGTTCATACCAATCACACCCATAGAGGAACGGCCCGTAGGCCTTACATCCGTTTCGCGGAAGCGGATACACATACCATGTTTTGTTACTAAGAAGATCTCCGTTTCATTGGAGGTAGTCTTCACCTCGATCAATTCATCATCGTCCCGTAAATTAATAGCCGCTAAACCGTTTTTCCTGACATTGGAAAACTCCATCACCGAAGTTTTCTTAACAATACCCTTTTTGGTGACCATAAAGAGGTTCTTGTTTTCCTCATAATCCTTGATCGGAATCATAGCGGATATCTTTTCGCCGGGATTCAACTGCAGGATATTGACGATCGCAATTCCCCTCGCCGTACGACTCGCCTCAGGAATCTCATAAGCCTTTAAACGATATACCCTGCCGTAATTGGTAAAGAACATCAGGTAATGGTGGGTAGTCGTCATCAGAAGATCCTCGATATAATCTTCCTCAATGGTCTGCATCCCCTTGATGCCCTTACCGCCGCGGTTCTGGGACTTAAAGTTATCCACTGTCATACGCTTGATATAACCCAGACTGGTCATAGCAATCACTGTGTTATCTCTGGGAATCAGGTCTTCCATATTGATATCATAGACATCAAAGCCAATCTTACTTCTCCTGTCATCACCGTATTTATCAGCAGTGAGAAGCATTTCATCCTTGATCACGCCGAGCAGCAGCTTTTCATCCGCAAGGATGGCCTTTAACTCCGCAATCTTGATGAGGAGTTCCTTATGCTCATTCTCAAGCTTCTCTCTTTCCAAGCCTGTCAGCGCTCTCAAACGCATATCCACGATTGCCTGCGCCTGCGCTTCGGAAAGACCAAACCTTGCAATCAAACCCTCTTTTGCAAGCTGAGTGGTCTGACTGCCTCTGATAATTCTGATCACTTCATCAATATTATCTAAGGCAATGAGCAGACCCTGTAAAATATGGTCTCTTTCTTCTGCTTTATCCAAATCGTATTTCGTCCTTCTGGTGACTACATCTTTCTGATGGTTCAGATAGTGAGTCAGCATATCCAGAAGGTTCATTACCTTAGGCTCATTATTGACAAGAGCCAGCATAATAACGCCGAAGGAATCCTGCAGCTGTGTATGCTTATAAAGCTGATTGAGAATAACATTGGCATTCGCATCCCTTCTCAGCTCGATCACGATTCGCATTCCTTCACGGTTGGTCTCATCCCGCAGATCTGTGATACCGTCGATTTTCTTTAACTTCACCAGATCGGCAATCTTTAAGATCAGGTTTGCCTTATTGACCATATAGGGAAGCTCCGTAACAATGATACGGGTCTTTCCGCTATCCATGGTCTCAATTTCCGTTACTGCACGTACCCGCACTTTTCCTCTACCGGTGCGGTAAGCTTCTTCCGCTCCTTTGGTACCAAGAATGATACCACCCGTGGGAAAATCAGGCGCTTTCACGATTTCCAGCAGCTCATCGATTTCTGTCTGGCGGTCTTCATTCACCTGATTATCAATCAATTTTACGACTGCATTCGTCACTTCCCGTAAATTGTGAGGCGGAATATTGGTCGCCATACCCACCGCAATACCGGAAGTACCGTTTACCAGAAGGTTGGGATAACGACTCGGCAAAACGACGGGCTCTTTTTCTGTATCATCGAAATTTGGCGTAAAATCAACCGTATTTTTGTTGATATCCGCCAAAAGTTCCATGGATATCTTGCTCAGACGCGCTTCTGTGTAACGCATAGCCGCCGCACCGTCACCGTCTACGGAACCGAAGTTACCGTGACCGTCCACCAACGGATATCTGGTAGACCATTCCTGCGCCATATTCACTAATGCGCCATAAATGGAGCTGTCACCATGCGGGTGATATTTACCCATGGTATCACCGACGATACGGGCGCTTTTTCTATGCGGCTTATCGGGACCGTTATTCAATTCGATCATTGAATAGAGAACACGGCGCTGTACAGGCTTCAATCCATCTCTTACATCCGGGAGCGCACGCGCTGCAATAACGCTCATCGCATAGTCGATATAGGAGTCTTCCATTTTTTTCTTCAAGTCTACATCTTCTATCTTGTCGAAAATCCTATCGTCCATATTCTTACCTCTCAACTTATTTATACTTATCAAAAATATAATCTATATACAGTATATTGATTAAAAATTGATATTTCTACAAGCAGGTACTGTGGAGCCGTCGGTACTTATATGCCGTATTTTGGCATATTATGTACCGTTTCGAGCGGAACATAGCGAAAACGTGCCTGCGGTAGAATATCAATTATTTAATTAAATATCCAAATTTTTAACGAACTTTGCATTTTCTTCAATGAAAATCCTGCGCGGTTCCACCTTATCCCCCATCAAGGTATTAAAAGTAAGGTCTACCTCAGATTCTTCTTCCTCATTCATATTCACACGAAGAAGGATTCTTCTCTCAGGATCCATAGTCGTCTCCCAAAGCTGATCGGCATCCATCTCACCAAGCCCTTTATAACGCTGGATCTTATTATTCTGGTCACGCCCTACTTCCGCTAAAATCGCATCCAGCTCATCATCACTGTACGCATACCATACCTGACGGTTTTTTTCCAGCTTATACAAAGGCGGCTTTGCCAGATAAACATGTCCCTGTTTGATCAGTTCCGGCATAAAACGATAGATAAAGGTGAGCATCAAAGTAGCGATATGCGCACCGTCCACGTCGGCATCCGTCATAATAATGATCTTATCATAACGCAGTTTCGTAATATCAAAATCTTCGTGAATGCCGGTTCCAAAAGCCGTAATCATGGCTTTGATTTCTGCATTCGCATAAATTTTATCAAGACGTGCCTTTTCCACATTTAAGATTTTACCGCGAAGCGGCAGAATCGCCTGCGTCGCGCGGCTTCTGGCAGTTTTTGCGGAACCGCCCGCAGAATCACCCTCAACGATATAAATTTCACAATTTTTCGGATCCTTATCGGAACAGTCAGCCAGCTTTCCGGGTAGCGCCGTTCCCTCCAAAGCCGTTTTTCTGCGGGTCAGATCTCTCGCCTTTCTCGCTGCTTCTCTGGCTCTTTGTGCTAAAATGGATTTCTCACAAATCACTTTTGCTACCGTCGGATTCTGCTCCAGAAAATAAGTGAGCTGTTCGCTGACAATACTGTCTACCGCACCCCTGGCCTCAGAATTACCAAGTTTCTGTTTCGTCTGTCCCTCAAACTGCGGATCCTCGATCTTAACGCTGATAATAGCAGTCAAACCTTCCCTGATGTCCTCACCGGAAAGATTTGCTTCATTTTCTTTTAACAGTTTATTATTTCTCGCATAATCATTAAATGTTTTAGTGAGCGCATTTCGAAAACCTACCAGATGCGTGCCGCCTTCTGGAGTGTTGATATTATTAACGAACGTATAAACGCTCTCATTATAGGAATCGTTATGCTGCAGGGCCACTTCTACATAAACACCGTTTTTCGTACCCTCAAAATACATGATCTGTTCATATAAAAAATCTTTACTTCTGTTTAAATAACTGACAAACTCTTTAATACCTCCTTCATAGTGGAAGGTTTTTTCCTGTTTCTGTTCGTCTCTATCGTCTTTTAAGACAATCTTTAATCCTTTTGTCAAAAAAGCTGTCTCACGAAGCCTGGTCTTTAAGGTATCATACTCAAATACCGTTTCTTCAAAAATCGTACCGTCAGGCTTAAACTGCACTCTGGTTCCGGTCTTATCCGGAGGGCATTTGCCGATCACTTTTAATTTATTGCAGGCATGTCCTCTCTCATAACGCTGATGATAAATTTCACCTTCATGACAGATATCTACTTCCAACCAATCGGAAAGTGCATTTACGACAGAAGCGCCTACACCATGAAGTCCACCAGATACCTTATATCCGCCGCCGCCAAATTTACCGCCGGCATGTAAAACCGTAAACACGACTTCAACAGCAGGAATCCCGGCTTTGTGATTGATACCGACAGGAATCCCACGGCCATTATCTTCTACTGTAACGGAATTATCCTGGTTGATGGTCACATGAATTTCCGTACAAACGCCAGCCAACGCCTCATCCACAGAATTATCCACAATCTCATAAACAAGATGATGAAGTCCTCTTAGAGATGTGCTGCCGATATACATACCGGGACGTTTTCTTACAGCTTCCAAACCTTCTAAAATCTGAATCTGATCCGCACCATATTCAGCGTTTGTATTTTCTTCAAAATTTTCAGCCATTTTTACCTCCATGCCGGAGCTTCTTTTTCGAAGGCACGCGTCGAAAATTTCAAATTCTCGACTGCGATTCCGAGTTTGTGGCCCCGGCACAAACTCGCGGTTGAAAAATCAGCACATCAGTATGATTTTTCAACCTTACATCTCCTTTTTGCTCATTTATGTGGAAACGATACTGCCGTTTTCTATCTTGAATACTTTATTAATCTCAAATCTATTATTGACAAATTCATCCAATCCCGTACAGGTAATAATCGTTTGAATATCGCCAATCGTACTAAGCAGATAATTTTGCCTGTTGCTGTCAAGTTCCGACAACACATCATCCAAAAGCAGGATCGGATTATCTTTTGTCAATTTTTTGACTAATTCAATTTCCGATAATTTTAAAGATAAAGCCGCCGTCCGTTGCTGCCCCTGGGATCCAAATTTCCGAATATCAATGCCTCCCACCATAAAAGAAAAATCATCTCTGTGTGGGCCGACGGTAGTCTGCTTTAATTTTACATCTCTATCCTGACAGGAAGTTAATGATCTTTCATAGTCTTCCATCAAAACATCCGGTTCATATTTGATAACAAGTTCTTCCTTGTCACCTGAAAGTTTTTTGTGGATATCATAAATAATTTCATTCAATTGTTCCACAAAAAGTTTTCTTCTCTCTATGATCTTACTTCCAAAAGATATCAGTTGGGAATCCCAAATATTTAAGGTTTCTCTGAGAGAAGGATTAAAGTACATATCCTTCAACAGTTTATTTCTTTGATTGACAATCTTATTGTAATGATTCAGATTATAGATATAAAAGGAATCAAGCTGACACAATTCCATATCTACAAAACGTCTTCTTTCCGCAGGGCCATTCTTGATGATGGAAAGATCTTCAGGAGAAAAGAAAACAACATTCAGTAATCCAATCAGTTCCGAAGCTTTTTTTATTTTCTGACCGTCAATGGCGATTCCTTTTGTTTTATTTTTGCGAAGGTGCATATCAATTCTGATTTCATCCTCATTCTTTAACAAATAAGTTCTGATATGCGCTTCTTCTTTTTCAAAATTGACGACATCCTTATCTTTGCTTCCTTTATGAGATTTCGTGGTAGCTGATAAGAAAATTGCTTCCAGAATATTTGTTTTTCCCTGTGCATTGTCGCCATATAGGATATTGGTTCCCTCACTGAAATCAATATGTAAGGAATCATAATTCCTAAAATCCGCAAGCTCCAATGATTTTATAATCATCTTATTTAACCATCCTGTCAAAGCTGTTATCTGCTTTTCTATAATATTTCATCTTTCTTTTATCAGCCTGATTTTACCATGATCTGCTGTCCTTCATACTCGATCACATCGCCGTCAAAGATTTTCTTACCGCGCTGTAATTCCACTTTCCCGTTTACTTTTACAAGACCTTCCTGGATATCCATCTTTGCATCTACACCGGATTCCACCAGTCCCGCTAACTTCAACGCCTGTCCTAACTTGATAAAATCATCCCTAATACTAATCATTTCCATCACATATTATCCCAATGTCCTATTTACTGTTTATTCCACATTGATAAAATTCACCGGTAGAATCATATAAATATAACTTTCTTTTTCATCTTTGATAAAGCACGGTGCCTTCGGATTTACCATATAGATCAAAATTTCCTCATCCTCGATTACACGCAGCGCATCAATTAAAAATTTAGGATTAAAACCGATTTTGATATCCTTTCCTTCTTTTTCGATATCAATATCTTCATCCATGCTGCCAACAGTAGAATTCATCTTAAGCTGCATGGAAGTATCCTTCACATCAATGATGACAGGTTTTTTATCTCCCTCCTTTACAAGGAGAGTCGCTCTGTCGATACAATCAAGGAGTTCTCTCTTATTCATCTTTATTTTTGTTTCATAATCACTCGACAGCATCTGATCGATCTTAAAGTACTCGCCTTCGATCAATCTGGAAACAACGAGCGTATTATTAAACTCAAATAAGATATGTTTATCCGTAAAGAAAATATTGACATCCTTATCCATATCACCGGAAAGGATCTTACTCACTTCACTCAAAGTTTTTCCCGGAACAACGACTTTCTTATGATCATAAGCATTCTTCAATGCAATTTTCCTGATGGAAATACGATGACCGTCAAGTGAAATTACCTTTAAGGTATCATTTTCTATTTCAAATAACTCACCGGTCATCAATTTATTATTTTCATTATCTGCAATGGAAAAAATGGTCTGTCTGATCACTTCCTTTAAGGTAAATTGAGAAACAATCACAGAATCATTTCTTTCTATTTCAGGAAGATAAGAAAAATCTTCTCCTGATTTTCCTATGATATTAAATTTTGCCTTTTCACAAAGAATCGTTGTTTTATAAGAAGAATCTGTTTCGATTGTGATATCATTATCAGGAAGCTTTCTGACGATCTCCAAAAAAATCTTTGCATCAAGAGCAATCATTCCTTTTTCTACAATATCTCCTTCGATTACTGTCTCAATGCCAAGCTCCATATCATTGGCAGTCAGTTTGATCACATCTTGCGTGGCATCTACCAGAATACATTCCAGGATGGACATTGTTGTTTTGTTAGGAACAGCCTTTGACACTGTTTGAACACCATTTAATAGATTTGATTTGGTACATACAATTTTCATCTGTGAATAACTTCCTTTCTCAATTGATGCGTTTTTAGGATCCTCTTAAAGGTGATAAAATAAATAATAATTTCTTATTCTTCTTCATAAAGGATGTTGATATGTGAATAATCCCATACGTCATAGAATTTATCTATATGATCGCAAAGGAAAAGTATGTTAAGAATTTAGGATAACCAAAGAATAACATTAAGGTTATCAACAGTTCTTTGCTTTGGTTAAATATGACACTTTAGTCATATTTAAGATATTCACATCCTTTTCACAGGAATTGTAGAAAACGATGTGAATATCTTATCATAAGGATCAAGGGAGTATTTTCTTTTTTATGATATCAACTTTATTGGCAAGTTCCTCACTGGTTTTCATATCTTCTTCAATTTTTTTAATGCCGTGTAAAATGGTAGTATGATCCTTTTTACCAAGGATCTTGGCAATTGCCTGTAAGGAGAGATCCATTTCGTTTCTGCATATATACATTACAACCTGTCTTGGCAGCACAAACTCTGAATTTCTTTTTTTGGAAGTAATATCTTCAGGGCGGACGCCAAAATGTTCTGCCACCACATCGATGATCAGGGTCGATGTGATCTCCTTTGGTTTGTCAGGATAGATGACATCTTTAAGGGCTTCTTCCGCATAATCCATATTGATGGTTACCTTATTTAATTTGGAAAAAGCAAATATTTTATTTAAGGCTCCTTCTAATTCCCGGATATTTGACTTGATGTTGACGGCAATATAATCTAATACTTCATTATCTATTTCTTTATGGTAGATTTCCGTATTTTTCTTTAAAATCGCCATTCTGGTCTCATAATCAGGAGGCTGGATATCTGCAGTCAAACCCCATTCAAAGCGGGAACGAAATCTTTCTTCCAATGTTTCCATTTCTCTCGGCGGTCTGTCGGAAGAAAGGACAACTTGTTTATTCATGGAGTGAAGCGTATTAAAAGTATGGAAAAATTCTTCCTGCGTACTCTCTTTTCCAATGATAAACTGAATGTCATCGATCATAAGGACATCTACAGTCCTATATTTTTCTCGCATTTTGTTTAGCTTGATGGCATCACCGCTTCTGATGTTTTCAATCACTTCGTTGGTAAAATTCTCAGAGGTAACATAGAGAACTTTTCTATTAGGGTTTCTTTCTAATATAAAGTGGCCGATCGAGTGCATCAAATGTGTTTTACCAAGGCCTGCTCCTCCATAGATATAGAGAGGATTGTATACTTCACCCGGGGATTCGGCCACAGCCAAAGCGGCTGAATGAGCTAATTTATTATTACTGCCTACGACAAAGGTATCAAATTTATATTTAGGATTCAGATTAGCGTTCTCATAATTAACGAGATTTTCATTTCTTTCTGTTGGGAGTATATTTTTTTCCTGTTCTTTGGCATCCTTTTCTAATATGAAGGAAATGTCATAAGTGGTTTCCATCATTTCTGAAATAATGACCTTAAAAAAATTCTTATATTTGGATGTGATGTAATTAAGAGCATGGCTTTGATCAGAAGGAATCATAATGACAACGGTATCCTGTTTCGCTTCATGGAAACGGAGAGGTTTTACCCAGGTATCAAAAGAAACATCAGTAAGCTCATATTCTTTCCTGACGGTTTCCTTGATTTCTTCCCATTTTTCCTGAATAGAATTGATTTCATTCATAAATGATTACCTTACTCCTCCTACATCAAAATTACCCTACCATATATAATAATACAAACTGTTTAAAAATTCAAATAATAAGTTATCCACTCTGGTTATCCACAAGTTATAAACATATTGTGGATTACTTAAGAAACCAAAAAACCATTTTTCCGCAGAAAAATCAAAAATATGCTTGGTTTTACTTGACGATTTTCTATGAGTTATATATAATCATTATGTTGTTTTCCAAAAATTGATAGCTTAAGTGTCCTGATAAATGGATAAGTTCCTATGAAGGAGGTGTAAAACGATGAAAATGACATTCCAGCCGAAAACAAGGCATAGAGCAAAGGTTCACGGTTTCAGAAAGAGAATGAGTACCAAAGGTGGAAGAAAAGTCTTAGCTGCAAGACGTGCAAAGGGAAGAAAGAGATTATCAGCATAGGCCGCATTTATGTGGCCTTTTTCCAACTAATTGGTTAAAGGAAGGAAAGAGATGCTTTTTTCTGAATCCTTAAAGAAAAATAATGATTTTCGGAATGTTTACGCAAATGGAAAAAGTTACGCAAATAAATATTTGGTCATGTATGTATTGGAAAACAACAAAAACGTAAACAGACTGGGAATATCCGCCAGTAAAAAAGTGGGAAACAGCGTTGTGAGACATCGCTTTGCAAGACTGGTGAGAGAGAGTTACCGACTACACGAAAATATATTTAATAGTGGTTTAGATATAGTAGTCGTTGCGAGAAAAAGCGCTGCGTCGGTCCGTTATTTTGAAATCGAGCACGCATTATTACATCTTTCAAAACTTCATCATATCTTGAAAGTATCTGATCGTGATGAAGAAAATCAGAGTTAATTATGAAAAAAGTGTTGATTTGTCTGATAAAATTTTATAGAAGATATCTTTCGTCGATGAAACGCACAAAATGCCCTTATTTTCCAACCTGTTCGGAATATGGACTGGAGGCAGTAGAGAAATACGGCGCCTTAAAAGGCGGATTATTGGCATTTTATCGTATTTGCAGGTGTAATCCTTTTTCTAAAGGCGGTTATGATCCTGTTCCTTAGTATCGGACAATCACATATTTTAAGGAGGTAGCTTATTTTGTCAGGTATTTTATTGACCAAGGATACAGGAAAAATTCTTGGTCCCATAGTAAAACTGCTTGGTTATATTATGGAAGGCATTTTCTATGTGATCGATAAGATCGGCATTCCCAATATCGGACTTGCCATTATTTTGTTTACGATCGTGATTTATCTGTTATTGATGCCGTTGACCATCAAGCAGCAGAAATATTCTAAGCTGTCAGCGAAGATGAATCCGGAATTACAGGCGATTCAGAAAAAGTATAAAAATAAAAAAGACAATGATTCCATGATGGCCATGAATATGGAAACAAAGGCTGTCTATGCGAAATATGGCGTATCTCCTTCGGGAAGCTGCGTGCAGCTTTTGATTCAGATGCCTATTTTGCTTGCTTTATATCGTGTGATCAATAATATTCCTGCTTATGTAGGACAAGTAAAGGCAGCATTTTTCCCGTTGGTGGACAAGTTGATTGAACAGCCGGGAAGTACGGATTTTATAAGAAGTTTTTCTAATGCCGCCATGTATGCGAAGCAGTTTGAAAACGAGAGTTTTACGAGTGGAGTCATTAGTTATGTACAGAATACATTTGTAGATGTATTGAATAAGGCTTCCTCTGCAGAATGGCTGAGTCTGAAAGAGCAGTTTTCCAATCTTGCGACTGATGTGGATCAGACGGTGGCGTTGCTTGACAGATACAATAACTTTTTAGGATTGAGTATGTCAAATTCTCCTTCCTTTACCTTTCGAGAGGCAAGAGCTGCTGGTTCTGTTGTCATGATGATAGCTGCTTTTATTATTCCTGTTTTAGCGGCGGCAACGCAGTGGATCAACGTAAAGCTTATGCCGCAGCAGGAAATGACTTCTGATAATGAGCAGCAAAATACGATGATGCAGTCCATGAAGACGATGAATATGGTAATGCCGATTATGTCTGCTGTTTTCTGTTACACCCTTCCTGCAGGTATGGGACTTTACTGGGTGGCTGGTGCAGTGGTAAGAAGTATTCAGCAGATTGTTATCAACAAGCATATCGATAAGATGGATCTGGATGAAGTCATTGAGAAAAATGCGGAAAAAGCCAAGAAAAAAATGGAAAAGGCAAATGCTCAGGCACAGCAGATGGCAGCGTATGCCAGTATGAACACCAAAAAGGCAGGTCTTTCTTCCAAAGCTTCTACACAAACTCTTTCAAAAGAAGAAAAGGAAGAACTTGTTAAGCAATCTACTGCGTATTACAGTAAGAATGCAAAGCCCGGCAGTATGATGGCAAAGGCAAATATGGTAAAGGAATATAATGATAAAAAGAGTAAATAAGATATAGCGTGCAGCGCAGAAATGGAGGCAAAAATGGATTTTATAGAGGTATCTGCAAAAACATTGGATGATGCAATCACGGAAGCATGTCAGAAATTCACTGTAACCAGTGATAAACTGGAATATGAAGTGATAGATGAAGGAAAATCAGGACTTTTGGGAATTGGTGCAAAACCTGCTGTGATCAAGGTGAGGGTAAAGTCCTCGATTGAGGATAAAGCAAAAGATTTTCTGAAAGATGTATTTGCAGCCATGGATCTTACGGTGGTGTGTGATGTGAAGTACGATGAAGTGGAAAGTACTATGGATATTGAGCTTTCCGGGGACGAGATGGGTATTTTGATAGGTAAAAGAGGACAGACTCTGGATTCTTTACAGTATCTGGTTTCTTTAGTTGTGAATAAAGATGTGGAAAACTACATCAGAGTAAAAGTAGATACAGAAAATTACCGCAAGAGAAGGAAAGATACCCTGGAAAATCTGGCAAAGAATATTTCTTATAAGGTTAAGAGAACAAAGAGACCTGTTTCGTTAGAGCCTATGAATCCTTATGAGAGAAGGATCATTCACTCTGCGTTGCAGAACGACAAGTATGTGACTACTTACAGTGAAGGGGAGGAACCTTTCAGACACGTAGTCGTCGTTTTGAAAAAATTTGAAAGAAGCGATAGAAAGTTTGAGAAAAGCTACGACAATGAGGCAGAATAAAGATTTTTGAATAAATCAGGTAAGCGATGAAACCGACAGGAAAATATCCCTGTCGGTTTTTTGTGGATTTTTTGGAAAGGTTGTAGTAAAATTGAGGGGCGTACGGAGGTAGCTATGAAAACAGATACGATCGCGGCAATTGCCACTGCCATATCGGATGCAGGAATCGGCATCATTCGGGTAAGCGGTGAAGAAGCCGTTTCCATCGTTCATAACATTTATCAGAATAAAGAAAGAAAGAATGTGTTGGATCATTATCCTACTCATACCATTCATTACGGTTTCATAGTGGAGAAAGATGGTACGGTTTTGGATGAAGTAATGGTTTCTGTGATGAAAGCGCCTTACAGTTATACCAGGGAGGACACGGTAGAGATCAACTGTCATGGCGGCGCTTTGATGACGAAGAAGATTTTGATGGCTGTTATTCATGCGGGTGCACGTATGGCGGAACCGGGCGAATTTACGAAGCGCGCTTTTTTGAATGGCAGGATCGATCTTACCAAAGCAGAAGCTGTCATGGATATCATTCATGCAAAAAATGAGTTTGCCTTGAAAACTTCCGTCAGACAGCTTAGAGGTTCTGTGTATGATAAGGTAAAAGAATTACGGGATGAGATCATATATGAGATTGCCTTTATTGAATCAGCTTTGGACGATCCCGAGCATATCAGTCTGGAAGGATATGAAGAAAGACTGTCGGATCAAATTTTTAGCATCACGGAGGAATTGGAAAAACTTTTGTCATCTGCTGATGACGGCAGAATCTTAAAAGAGGGGATTCGTACTGTGATCGTCGGCAGGCCAAATGTGGGAAAGTCATCTTTGTTGAATTTATTGATGGGACAGGAGCGCGCTATTGTCACGGATATCGCCGGTACGACCAGAGATACCTTAGAGGAGACGATTCGTTTCGGAAATATTACGTTACACATTACAGATACTGCAGGTATCAGAGATACAGAAGATGCCGTGGAAAAGATCGGTGTAGAGAGGGCTAAGAAAATTTTGGAGGATGCTGATCTCGTTCTCTATGTGATCGATTCCTCTGAAGCGCTTGATAAAAATGATGAAGTGATTTTACAGTTGATCAAAGGAAAAAAGACTATTATTTTATTAAATAAGTCTGATCTTTTAGAAGTGACGAATCAAAAGACAATTGACGATTTCTATGCTAATATTTTTGACTATAATGGTCAATTTTTAACTGACGAGGCAGATTCTGTTTCTCTGCTGCGAATTTCAGCAAAAGAGAAGGAAGGGCTGGATGCCTTAAAAGCAAAGATAGAGGATTATTTTTTTCACGGAAAGATCGTGTCAGAAAACGAACTTTATATTACCAATGTCAGACATAAAGAAGCGATTTTGGAAGCGGTGGAAAGTATGCATCGGGTACAGCAGAGTTTAGAAAATCATATGCCGGAGGATTTTTATTCCATTGATCTGATGGGCGCCTATGCTTCTCTGGGAAAGATTTTGGGTGAAGAAGTAGGGGAGGATTTGGTGGAGAAGATCTTTTCGGAGTTTTGTATGGGAAAATAAGTAATTACGAAACTCAGTCTTGGATATTGAAATTGTACAAATAGTATAATCAACACAGAGTTAAGATGAGTTTCGTAAATTTTCAGGAAAGTAATAATGTAAATGAGGAAAAAAGATGGCAGGATTAAGAGAAGTATGTGACATATGTGTAGTAGGGGCAGGTCATGCGGGATGTGAAGCGGCGCTGGCCTGTGCGAGGCTGGGATTTGAGACGGTGATCTTTACGGTGAGTGTGGACAGCATTGCCCTTATGCCCTGTAATCCCAATGTGGGAGGCACTTCCAAGGGACACCTGGTGCGGGAAATAGATGCGCTGGGAGGTGAAATGGGAAAAAATATTGATAAGACTTTTATCCAGTCAAAGATGTTAAATTCCTCAAAGGGTCCCGCAGTTCATTCTCTGCGGGCACAGGCGGATAAGGCGGAATATTCCAGGGCGATGCGAAAGGTTTTGGAGAATCAGGAGCATCTGACGATCAAGCAGGCGGAAGTCTGTGAGCTTTTGGTGGAGGAAATAGGAGAGACCTTTGAGTCATCACAGCGGAATAAAAAAATTGTCGGAGTCAAAACATTTACGGGAACCATTTATGAATGTAAGGCAGTGATCTTATGTACGGGGACTTATTTAAAGGCAAGATGTCTCTGTGGCGAGGCCATTACTTATACCGGGCCGAACGGGCTGCAGGCAGCGAATCATCTCACGGATTCTCTATTAAATTTGGGAGTTGAAATGCGCCGTTTTAAAACGGGAACTCCGGCCAGAATGGATAGAAGATCTTTGGATTTTTCTAAAATGGAGGAACAGTTTGGGGATGAGAGGATCATTCCGTTTTCTTTTTCTACAGATCCTGATGAGATACAGATCGATCAGATTTCCTGTTATCTGACTTATACCAATGAAAAAACACATGACATTATTAGGGCGAATCTGGATAGATCGCCAATTTATGCAGGAATCATAGAAGGAACGGGTCCCAGGTACTGCCCTTCCATTGAAGATAAAGTAGTAAAGTTTTCCGATAAGGACAGGCATCAGGTTTTTATTGAACCTGAAGGGCTGCATACCAATGAAATGTATGTGAGCGGTATGTCTTCTTCCCTTCCAGAGGATGTGCAGCTTGCGATGTATCGTACGGTACCGGGACTGGAACATTGTAAGATCGTAAGAAATGCCTATGCAATCGAATATGATTGTATCGATCCGAAACAGCTTTTTCCGACTTTAGAATTTAAGAAGATCGAAGGGCTGTTCAGCGGGGGGCAGTTTAACGGCAGCAGCGGTTATGAGGAAGCTGCCGCTCAGGGTTTACTGGCCGGAATCAATGCTTCTCTTTTTTTACAGGGGAAGGAACAAATTGTGCTTGATCGTTCGCAGGCTTATATCGGCGTTTTGATAGATGACCTTGTGACGAAAGAAAATTTTGAACCCTATCGTATGATGACCTCCAGGGCGGAGTATCGTCTTTTACTGCGCCAGGATAACGCGGATCTCAGACTGCGTCAGATTGGTTATGAAGTGGGGCTTGTTTCTGAGGAAAAATATCAGGCTGTCTTATTAAAAAAGGAAAAAATAGAAGCAGAAATCAACAGATTGAAAAATACGATTGTAGGCGCATCCGGAAAGATTCAGGATTTTTTGACGCGTCATGGCAGCGCGCCTTTAAAAACAGGGGCAAGTTTGGCAGAGTTGATTTGTCGTCCGGAACTTACCTATGAGATGCTTTTTGAAATCGATATTGAAAGAAAACCGCTGCCTGCTGATGTGAAGGAACAGGTAGAGATTGAAGTAAAGTATGAAGGTTATATTGAAAGACAATTAAAGCAGGTAGAGCACTATAAAAAAATGGAAAAGAGAAAAATCCCTGCGGATCTGGATTATAATGAAGTAGGGAGTCTGCGGTTGGAGGCAAGACAAAAGTTGATTGCTTACAAACCTATTTCCGTGGGACAGGCTTCCAGGATATCGGGTGTTTCGCCGGCGGATATTTCTGTGCTTTTGGTGTATTTGGAAAGTCATAAAAGGTAAGAAACAAAGAAAGGATAACATGTGTTATTATAATGGAGCGCGATATTACATTATTTCAAAAAGATTTAGAGGAACTTCATATTATCTTATCTGAGGTGCAGCTTGAACAATTTCTGAAATATTATGAATTGCTGATTGAGAAAAATAAGGTGATGAACTTGACGACGATCACAGAATTTCAGGATGCGCTGAAAAAGCATTTTATAGACAGCCTCACTTTGACAAAAGTTTTGGATCTCAAGGAAGATTTTTCTTTACTTGACGTGGGAACAGGCGCAGGTTTTCCCGGTATACCCTTAAAGATTGCTTTTCCGAATCTGCATGTAACGCTTCTTGATTCCTTGCAGAAAAGAGTTGGGTTTTTACAGGAAGTGATTGATGTGCTTTCTTTGGATGAGATCGAGGCGTTGCATGGCAGAGCGGAAGACTTTGCTAAGCCAAACCTTTTGCGTGAAAGTTTTGATGTTTGTGTTTCGCGGGCAGTGGCGAATTTATCTACCCTTTCAGAGTATTGCCTGCCCTATGTGAAAGTAGGAGGTATCTTTATTTCTTATAAGGCAGATGATGCGGAAGTGAATGATGCGGATCATGCCATAAGTATATTAGGGGGAAAGATAAGGGAACAGCAAGTATTTAAGCTTCCTTTTTCAGATATCAACAGAAATCTTATCGTGATAAAAAAATGCCGCCCGACTCCCAATCAGTATCCTCGGAAAGCCGGAACGGCAAGTAAGAAACCTTTATAAAAACATTTTTAACTGATCGAGAATCTCATCGGGTGCTTCAAGCTGCGGCAGATGTTTCGTATTCGGAATATAGCAGTCTTCAATAGCAGGATTGTAATACTTATAATTTTCGATAATAGTTTTCATTTCCTTTTCTTTTTCTCCGCCGATCATTAAGATACTGTTATTGATTTCTTTCAGCTCATGAAGAATGTTCATATTCATATATTTTCCTACATAACTTGCAAATGTATATTTAGCGTGATAATCATCAATGTGAGATGCTTCCAGATAATTGTAGATATATTTTTCTTTTACTTCTTCGCGGTCAAAAAAATAAGTTTTCCAGAATGTTTTTTCTATACTTGGTCTGTTTGAAAACAGATGATAAATAAAGCTGCCAAGAATAGGTGTCTCAATCAGGATTTTAAAAAGATTTGTTTGCCTGGACGGAATTTGGTTTTGTAAAAAAAGGCTTTGCGGATTGATGCAGACAATTTTGTTAAAAAGTTCCGGTTCATTGTAGCATGCCATGATAACGAATGGAACGGACTCACCTGTTACTACAACAGAAGCCTTTTTGCCAATCACTGACTTGATAAAATCAGTAATCAATTGTTCGTAGAGATTGTTGGTATAAGTCATGGGAGGTTTGTCAGACATGCCATACCCCAACAGATCGAGAGAGTAAACTGCGTGTTTCTCTGTGAGATTATTAATGAGGCGATGATATTCGTAACTTGAACTTCCTACCGTAAGATCATGGATAAAAAGAAGGGGACTTCCACTACCCTTTCTCTGATATCGTATTTTACCAAAACGCCATTCATAATAATAGTTTTCAGAAGTATCCAAAAGCTTTTTGACGGTGCAGAGTGAAGTATGTATTCTATTGATTCCATGAATCGTTGCGATGGAAGTACCTGTTAATATGATGGCAGTGGTAAGTTTTTTGTTCATAATTTCCTCCATTCTAAAGAGTTTTATGTGCGTGATTGAAGAATTGTATGTTTTATTTTTTTCAATTTATTGTTATTGTATTTATTTTACCATTTTTTTATTTTCTTTTCCAGACATCTTTTCTTCTATTTGAATTTAGGTTAAGATAGAGCTATAGGGGGATTTTTTTTGGAGGAATCCATGGAAAAGAAAAAGAAAACGACAACAGATTTTCCTGCGTTTCACATGAAACAATTTTCTGTTATGGATGTGCAGGAAAAGGAACGACAGCGGATAGCCAGAGATCTTCATGACAGTTCGTTGCAAAATTTAACTCATTTAGTGCATAAGGTTGAATTGAGTTCTCTCTATATTGATCAGGATCCGGTAAAAGCAAAACTGGAGCTAGCGACGATAGAATCCGGTTTGCGAAAAGTAATCGATGATATTCGAAACAGGATATACGATTTGCGGCCAATGACATTTGATGATTTAGGTTTACGAGAGGCGCTTTGTAATATATTTTCTCTGATGAATCTGGATGGTAAGTTTGAAATTCTGACAGATATTGATGAAATTGACGAGGGGTGTTCGGAAGAAGAAAAAAATTTCTTTTTGATCATGATTTATCATATTATTAAGGAATGTGTAGTAAATGCAATCAAGCATTCTGAAGGGAATCGAATTGTTGTAAGCTTTAAGAATCAAGAGAAAGCTTATCTGATTAAAATAAGTGATAACGGAATTGGATTTGATATTGAGAAAGTAGCAAAAAAGGACAGGCATTTTGGTCTGCTTGTGGTGGAAGAAAGAGTATTTTTATTGGGTGGTGAAATGCGTATCAATACACAGAGCGGCACATCCATAGAAATAGAGATTTTGAAAAAATAAGGGTCTGTTAGAAAACTAAGGAGGGATGGTGGCGAAATGAATGCAATTAGAGTTATGATTGCGGACGACCACAGTTTGATCAGAGAAGGGCTGAGACAATTGCTGGAGTTCGATGGAAGCATTAAGGTGGTTGGGGAGGCTGCTAACGGTGTTGAATGTCTTGAAAATTTGGAAAAATATGATCCAGAGGTTTTGCTTCTAGATATCAATATGCCGGAAATGAATGGCATTGAGGTTCTTAAGAAATTGAAGCAAAATCAGTCTAAAGTCAAGGTTTTGATTTTAACGGTTCATAACGAGTTGGATTATTTGATGAATGCGGTAGATATTGGCGTGGATGGTTATATTATGAAAGACTCTGAATCATCAGAGTTAAAGAAAGCAATTAGAGCCGTACGTGATGGAGAAAATTATATACAGTCCAGTCTGATTCCGGCTTTGAATAATCGTTTGATGAATCGGGATATAGATAAGGATAAGGTTACTTCTTTAACAAATCGGGAATTGGAGGTTTTAATTCAGGTAGCAAATGGAATGTTTAATAAGGAAATTGCTACTAATTTGAATATCAGTGAGCGTACAGTAAAAAATCACATATCTAATATATTTAAGAAAATTGAGGTTTCGGATCGAACACAGGCAGCAGTTTTTGCAATTAAAAATAATATAATAAAGTTATATTGATTTATGTGAAAAAACAGTATGGCAGGGAAAAATATGAAGAAAATCAATTTCTTTAATCATGCAGTTTACTAGCGATAGGAATATGTACTATGATTTTTTGTTTCAAATATTTTAAAAATAAGTGTTACTGATTATTTTGCCAGGTGTATTGGAATAATTGATATCATCGCATTACCAATATTAGCTTATACAACAATAATGAAGATAGAAAGTAATAAGAAGTGACCAAACAAAATGTTTCACGTGAAACAAATGGATATATTTGGACTATTGACACTAGATAATGTTTCACGTGAAACAATCCAGCCCAAGATATTGTGATAGTATTCGTGAAACATCAATAAACGAAAAGAAAGACTCCGTGAAACATCAGTTTTTTATTTTCAAAGGCAAAAAGGAGGCATAAGATTGAAAAATAAGTCTGATAACCTTATTTTTCAATCGCGAGTTTGTGTCGGAGCCACAAACTCGCGATCGCAGAGTGAAGCTTCTAGTGACAGAGGCAATCTGGACCAGATATATGTCTTCCCGAAAAATGGTAAATGACCTGCCATCGCTTGTATCCGGGAAGGAAAGCAGGAATGTCCGTCCATGCCTCATGCGGAAACAATAAAAATGATGCAGATAATGGATGCTTTGCGGGCCGAGTGGGGTGTTCATTATCCAGAAAGTATAGAAAGCCTGTAAAAAAAGATAGCTTATCACGTGGATTAGTGATATAATCGTAAACGGACATCAAATAAAGAAAAAAGAAGTGCAGTACAGAAATGGAGAAAACAATGGGAAGAATAATTGCAATTGCTAACCAAAAGGGAGGCGTTGGCAAGACTACCACGGCTATCAACCTTTCGGCTTCATTGGCGGTGAAAGGGAAAAAGGTGTTGGTGATTGATGCAGATCCACAGGGGAATACGACCAGCGGCTTTGGTGTTGAGAAGAATGAATTGGAAAATACGATCTATGAATTGTTTCTGAGTGAGTGTTCTATCAACGAGTGTATCTTAGCAGACGTGATACCAGGTGTTTCTATTATCCCGTCTAATGTGAATTTGGCAGCGACGGAGATTGAATTGATCGGTGTTGATAAAAAGGAATTTATTTTAAAGAAAGAAATCGATTGGGTGAAGGACAAGTTTGACTTTATCATGATTGACTGTCCTCCCTCCCTGAATCTTTTAACAATCAATTCCATGACGACAGCAGATACGGTACTGGTTCCGATCCAGTGTGAGTATTATGCGCTGGAAGGACTCAGTCAGTTGATACATACTATTAATCTGGTAAAAGAAAGACTGAATCCGGAGTTAGATATGGAGGGCGTAGTCTTTACCATGTATGATTCCCGCACAAATCTTTCCATGCAGGTAGTGGAGAATGTAAAAAATAACTTGAAGCAGAAAGTATATAATACATTGATTCCCAGAAACATCAGATTAGCGGAGGCGCCGAGTTACGGGATGCCGATTCATATGTACGATCCCAAGTCTGCAGGAGCGGAAGCATATATGCAGCTTGCGGATGAGATCATATGCGCGAAACAATGAGCAGTGCCAGACGGTAATATGACAAAATGGCTGCTTGCAAACAATTTTGTCGGATTACCGGATGATAGGGCGAATGCCTGCGAACGAAAAAAACCGAAGGTTTTTTGAGTGGTGCACTGCGAAACAAACTGGAATGGAGAAATAACATGGCAAAAGCAGCAAGAGGTTTAGGAAAAGGATTGGATTCACTGATCCCGGTGGCAGCGCCGCAGGCGGAGACGAAGGCAGCAGAGGAAAAGAAAGAAGACGGCTCGCCGGGGACTTATGTCAAGATTACCAAAGTGGAGCCGAATAGGGAGCAGCCGCGAAAAAATTTTGACGAGGATGCGCTGCAGGAGCTGGCGGATTCCATTAAGCAGTATGGAATCGTGGAGCCCCTCATTGTGCAGGACAGAAAAACGCATTACGAGATCATTGCCGGAGAACGTCGTTGGCGGGCAGCAAAGCTGGCAGGGTTGAAGGAAGTACCCGTCATTGTCCGTAATTATACGGAACAGGAGATCGTAGAGATTTCTCTGATTGAAAATATTCAGAGAGAGGACCTGAACCCAATCGAGGAAGCGCAGGCTTATAAAAGGCTGTTGACGGAATTTAATCTCAAACAGGATGAAGTTGCAGAACGGGTTTCTAAGAGCAGGACGGCGGTCACAAATTCCATGCGGCTTTTGAAGCTCTGCGGCGAAGTACAGCAGATGATAATTGATGACATGATCACAACCGGTCATGCCAGGGCTTTGATTTCCATCGAAGATGCAGAACAGCAATACACGATAGCGCAAAAGGTATTTGACGAAAAACTGAGTGTTAGGGATGTGGAAAAGCTGGTCAAGAATCTGAATAAACCTGAGAAGGCAAAGAAGGAGCTGGTAACAGATAAAGCGCTTGAAGCCGTGTATCAGGATTTGGAGGAAAAGCTCAAACAATCCCTTGGTACGAAAGTGGCAATCACCTCAAAAGGGGCGGGAGCCGGCAAATTGGAAATTGAATTTTACACGCATGACGATCTGGAGAAGCTTACGGAATTGCTGACTGGCAGATAAAGTTTCACGAATTAAGAGGATAAAACAAATGAATTTTAATTTACTGGAAGATATGGGTCTTGGCGGCATGGATCTGACGTATCTGTTCATTGCCCTGATTGTCGTAACAGTGATTTTGCTTGTTATGGTGATTGTGTTGATTGTGAAATTTGGCAAATTGTCCAAGCGATATCAGAAATTTATGGGCGGAAAGAATGCAAAGAGTCTGGAAAAAGATATTGTGGGGCTTTATGAGGATAATAAATTGATCAAGGCGTCCATGGAGAAGAGCCGCAAGGATATCGAAAACCTATATCGCAAATTGGAAGGCGCTTTCCAGAAAGTCGGTTTGGTGAAGTATGACGCCTTCAACCAGATGGGCGGACAGCTCAGCTTTTCGCTGGCGCTGCTGGATGAAAATGATAACGGATTTATCTTAAACTCTGTACACAGCGCGGAGGGATGTTATTCTTATACGAAGGAGATCAAGGCGGGACTGTGTGATATTGCCTTGGGGGATGAAGAAAAGAAAGCGCTTGATATCGCGATGGATCTGTAACGGTAAACGGAAGGGGCAGCACACTTAGAGGAGGCCCGCTTATGAGACTGTGTAAGGTCGACAATCTGACAGGAACAGAAGTTTTGGCTAAGGATGCCATGACATTGGAATATAAGATCCTTCTTTCGGCAGGAACACAGTTAAAGCCGGAATATATAGAAAAACTCAAAGAGTTGAATATTTTGGAAGTTTATGTGAAGGAGGAAGCGCCGGATACGAAGCAGGTGATGATCCTAAAAGAAGATGTGGAGGCAGGATTTAAATCCAAAGTGAAAAATATCTTGGAAAAACATACCTACAGCCACAACGAAAAATTGATGGAACTTGCACAGACGGCGGATACGATTATCACTAATATTCTGGAGGAAGAAGAAGTCGTGGAGAAAATCTACGACATTAAGGAGAGAAGTTCTGATATTTATGAGCACTCGATCAGCCTTTGCAGCCTGGCGACATTGGTTGCGCTTAAGATGGGATTATCGCAAGAAAAAGTACATGACATAGGTGTCAGTAGTTTGCTCCACGATCTGGGTCTTCGGTATCTCTCCATTTCTTATGAGAACCAGAATTTAGAAAATTTATCTGAAATGGAGTATGCAGAGTATAAGAAACATCCAATTTATGGATACTCGACACTTCGTGACGAAAATTGGATATCCGAAACCGTAAAAAATATGATATTATATCACCATGAGCGTTTGGATGGTTCCGGTTATCCGCTAAAGACTACAGATATCCCGGAAGAATGCCGCATCATTCAGATCTGTGATGCCTTTGACGAGATGATTTGTGGAATTGGCTGTGAGCGGTCAAAGGTTTTTGAAGCGGTTCGTTATTTAAGAACCAACCGAGATATTAAATTTGACGGCAAAATTGTCGATATTCTATTGGAATTTACCGCTGTATATCCTGCAGGAACGGTCGTTAAGACAAACGAAGGAGAGACGGGGATCGTGCTTTATCAAAATAAGCAGTTTCCGGACAGACCAGTGATTCGAATCACCAGAGATCGGAACGGGATAGCAGTGGATATGTTAAAAGACATGACAGAATATAATGATTTATACATCGACAGCGTAGTAGAGTAAATAATATAAAATAATTTTGGCAATTGGAGGAAGTGCAGTATGATCGACATTAAATTTTTAAGGGAAAACCCAGAGGCAGTCAAAGAAAATATCAGGAAAAAGTTCCAGGAGCAGAAGCTTCCGTTGGTGGATGAGGTGATCGCATTGGATGCGGAAGTCAGAGCAGCTCAGCAGGAAGCAGATGATATCCGCGCAAAGCGAAACAAGATATCCAAAGAAATCGGCGCATTGATGGCGCAGGGCAAAAAGGAAGAAGCGGAGGCTAAGAAAGCTGAGGTGGCAGCAGGCGCGGCCAGACTTTCTGAGCTGGAAGCAAAGGAAAATGATTTGCGTGAGCAGATTAAGAAGGATATGATGACCATTCCAAACATCATTGATCCTTCTGTTCCAATCGGCAAAGATGATACGGAAAATGTTGAGGTTCAAAAATACGGAGAACCTGTAGTGCCTGAGTTTGAGATTCCTTATCATACAGAGATCATGGAACGTTTTCACGGTATTGATATGGATGCTGCCGGGCGTGTTGCCGGAAACGGCTTCTATTATTTGATGGGTGATATTGCGAGACTTCATTCCGCAGTGATCGCTTATGCCAGAGATTTTATGATTGACAGGGGCTTTACCTATTGTGTGCCGCCTTTTATGATCAGAAGCGCGGTGGTAGACGGTGTTATGAGTTTTGCGGAAATGGATGCCATGATGTATAAGATAGAAGGGGAAGATCTTTACCTGATCGGGACCTCTGAGCATTCCATGATTGGTAAATTCATTGATACCATCATTCAGGAGGAGGATCTGCCTCATACGCTTACCAGTTATTCCCCTTGTTTCCGAAAAGAGAAGGGAGCACATGGGATCGAGGAGAGAGGCGTTTACCGTATTCACCAGTTTGAGAAGCAGGAGATGATCGTGGTCTGCAAGCCCGAGGAATCTCCCATGTGGTTTGATAAACTGTGGCAGAACACAGTGGATCTGTTCCGTTCTCTGGATATTCCGGTGAGAACCATTGAATGCTGTTCCGGCGATTTGGCGGATCTTAAAGTAAAATCTTACGATGTGGAGGCGTGGTCTCCCAGACAGAAGAAGTATTTTGAGGTGGGAAGCTGTTCTAATCTGGGGGATGCTCAGGCGAGAAGACTTCGCATCCGCGTAAATGGCGAAAATGGCAAGTATTTTGCACATACCTTAAATAATACAGTGGTGGCGCCGCCGAGAATGTTGATTGCATTTTTGGAAAATAATCTGCAGGCGGACGGTTCCGTGCGGATTCCCGATGTGCTTCGTCCTTATATGGGCGGGATGACGGAACTTAGATAATTGCGGGGTGATATCTTTGCATAAGTATATGCGGGCAATCGGATTTAGTAAATTGAATGACAGGCGGGAAGAACAGCGTCTGATCACGGATGTGATCATGAACGCGAAGCATCGTTCTTATACTGCTAACGGTGAAAAAACCATATTGGCGCAGTTTTGTGAAGAATTTGCACCGGGTATGGGCATTGCCGTTTGCGGGGAATTTGATGCGGAGGAGAAGTTTACCTACGACTATTTTTATCCTTATTTGCGTGGTACTGGTATCAGCTCCTGCGAAGATGTGTCTGTGGAGCGTCATGCAGACAAGGAGTCTTATGCGGGCGTTTGCGATGATATCAAAGTGGGTGTCAGCCTGATTTTTTATCTGCAGAATATTGTGCCTTATGTGAAAGCGCAGAGTACAAATATGCTTCCAGTTACAGGCACAACTTTAACATTGTCAGGATTGTCAATTGGTGGTAATATTATATTACCGATTGGAAAAGATGAGAATGAGATAAAGAGAAGCGAAAGGGTTTCCACCAGTCGTAATAAACTGATCGCGGCAGCGCGCCTTGGTGATGAGGATGCGATTGAAAGTCTGACGCTTGAAGATATGGATATTTATTCCACGATCTCCAAGAAGATCCTCACGGAGGATGTTTTCAGTCTCGTAGATACTTACTTTATGCCCTATGGCGTAGAGTGCGATCAATATTCGGTACTTGGAGAAATTATAGATATTTCTCAGCATACCAATATGATCACCGGGGAAGAAATATATTTGATGAGGTTAAGCTGTAACGATTTGGAGTTTGATGTTTGCATTAACAAGCAGGATCTGTATGGAGAGCCGCAGATTGGCCGTCGTTTTAAAGGATCCATTTGGATGCAGGGATATATCAATTATCCCCTGTAACTATTTCAATTTGATATTAGTTCCCTTAGTTAAATGGATATAACAGGAGCCTCCTAAGTGGTAGGTGTTCGATTGCCAGAGCAACGTAAAATCAACAATTTCATAGCTGAATGACTTGCCAATTAGCAAGTTTTTCATACAAGTCCTCGTAGCTCAGTTGGATAGAGCACACGCCTCCTAAGCGTGGGGTCGGACGTTCAAGTCGTCTCGGGGACGCTGGAAAGCATTGAAAACACTGGATTTTTCAATGCTTTTCTTTTTTTGCCTCTGGAGAAAACCTAAAGTCAGAGGACTCGGTTTTTTAAATATTTGTTATCAGCCATGCTGCTAAGAGGGAATCGAACACGAAACTTCACTTTCAGAGCTGTTGCTAATAATTTGCTAATTGCAAAATTAGCAGGTTTTAGCTGCTAATAGCGTTTTGTTTCAGTGCTTTTGTCAGCACGGCAACCAGTTCCGGTGATTGTTCCAATGCTGAGATTAAGTTTGCCAGGTCTGAGTTTCCATCTTCAGGCGGTGTTACATCCTTCAATGGATTAACGGAATTTTTAGCGTAGAAGGTTGTCTCAAATTTTTGAGCATTTACCTTTCTGTCCTCATCCAGTATATGTGCATATACATCTGTAATCATATCAATCTGTGAATGACCTGTATCTCCCTGAGTCGCCTTTAAGTCGCCGTGATTGAGCTTCAGCTTATAAGTCGTGCTTGAGTGGCGCAGGGAGTGGAATACAACATAAGGCAGTCCTGCCTTCTCCCGCAGTTTTGAAAACTCTTTTTCCATGATACGGTGACAGCGCAGCCGCAGTGGTCATCCCCATGGGATTCAACAAGGGAAAGACACT
>ERZ777011.363-NODE-363-length-71968-cov-12.556325_pt1 | contig 71968 bp, 59 predicted proteins | sample MGYA00374964_ERZ777011 | MGnify/ENA primary metagenome ERZ777011 (study PRJEB29310, sample SAMD00008975) | mouse gut metagenome | study: EMG produced TPA metagenomics assembly of the Metagenome analysis of fecal microbiota from mouse which was promoted...
TCTGCAAAAATATCCTTTCTATACGATTTTACTAAATTTTTCACTTCTTGTCTACTTTCTTTTACAATTATTTTCCGACCTGTCGTTAAAGTCAGCACCGTATCAGGCGTTTCCTCGACAAGCTCCAATAAATCGGGGTTAATCAGCACCTTGACGCCATTGATCTTCGTGACCTCTATCATACGATACCGTCCCCTTTCCGGAAAATCCCAACCGTAAAGCAAATTAGAAACAAGAGTCTGCAGCTCATTTATTTTACCACACATTTTCTCAAACTGCAAAAAAAATTTTTACCAAATCGCAAAAATGGGGCTCCCGCTAAGCGGAAGCCCCTAATGCTCTACTATCTCTTAAGATTTACCAATTCCTCCAGCATGGAGTCGGAGGTGGTGATGATACGGCTGTTTGCCTGGAAACCACGCTGTGTAGTGATCATCTCGGTAAACTCGCCTGCCAGATCGACGTTACTCATCTCCAGGACGCCGGATTCCATGGTACCCTTACCGTCCGAGGTGATATCGATACCGACACCGTCGAACTCACCGGAGTTCATGGTCGTGGAATAGAGGTTGTTGCCCATCTTAGCAAGACCTGAGGCGTTCGCAAACTTCGTCACCGCGATCTGTCCCAACAGCTTCGTCAAGCCATTGTCGTAAGACGCTCTGATCTTACCGTCCTGGCTAATCTCCACACCGATCAGCGCACCTTCTTTACGACCTGCGCCGAGGTTATTGGAAGAACCGTCGCCGGAATCCATGGCTACGGTGGAGGTCTTACCGTTATTAACATTTCTCATCGTCGAAAAGTCGATGGAAGTGTCGTGGAAATGCCCTAAATCTACGTTCGCACCCGTCAGATCGGTAGCGGACGCCGCAAAGTCGAGGGTCGCTGCCACCTGATCGTTGGAACCGATGTACTTAAATTCACCGTTCTGGGTATCGAACACCAGCATATTGCCCTTATAGGACTCTTTGAGCGTGATGCTCGCCTGCCCGTCGTCAGGTGCAATGTAATTGATGGTGTATTTCATGGTCTCGCTTTCTTTCAGACCATAGACCCGCTCCAGGATCGTGGCGTTATTTGCCTCCGTCGCCTCAATGGTCTCGGAAAGCTTTCCGGTCTTTGCGTTATACAACAGTTCTTTTTCCGGTTCAAAGTCTGCCCGGAAGCTCACCGTCAACTCGCCGTTTTCATCCATCTCCACGCTGCTGACCGTCACCGCGCCGCTGGTCGCGGTTCCGCCGCCTGCGCCGGCGTCTCCGGTCAGTTTCTGCAGGACCTTTGCCCAATCCGCAGCAGCAGAGTTTTCATCCAAATAGACATCCGTCGGGGGATTCGTAGTCTTATCGCTATAATAATATTTTCCTTTATTGGTACCCTCTTTGATGCGTACCAATCCGTACTCCGTCTTAAGCACTTCCTCACTCAGTGCCGTAGTCCCCTCTACGGTCACATTGTTTCCTCCCGTTGCCGCTACCGTTCCGTCCGGGATTGGCGTGGTATCCGTCAGCTCCGCTGAACCAACCTTAACGATCTTGACGGAATCTCCTGCCAGACTCATCATCGGATTTGCGGCAAAGCCCTTGAGCGCATCCGCAAAGCTGTAGTCCACCTTAAAGTTTGCCGCCGTCGTACCGGATGCAGGCGTATAAGTCACGCCCTGCGGCACACTGTAAACTTTTGTAACATCAGGCATCGTGCCGCCGTTTCCGAAGGTTGCGATCTGGTTGATATTGCTCAGATTATAGTATTGCACCAGGGAAACACTGTCTTCGTTTAAAATATCGTCCAGCTCCACATAGTAATTGCCGTCCTCACTCATGGCGTGGAAGCTGATTTTCGCGGTGTACTTGTAGCCCAACTGGTCAAAGAAACTAAAGGTCCTGACCAGACCGGCGGCACTGTGCACGTCGGTATCATTCTTATCGAGGATACCGGCTGAGATGCCCTTCGTGGTCGCCTCCGCAGGCGCCGTCATGTTCTTCTGGTTCATGACCTGCAGAGCGGATACCACGTCGGAGCGGATATCGCCTGTCTCCTCATCTACCTGCCAGCCCATCACGCGATAGCCGGTGCTCGCCATAACGAGGTTGCCCGCACCGTCAATGGTGAAGGAACCGTCTCTGGTGAAGAAATTCTGGGAACCGCTGCTTACGATGAAGAAAGCTTCGCCCGAAATCATCACGTCCCAGGGGTTGTTCGTAGACTGCGCATTACCCTGTCTGGTAATGGCGGTGTTGATCGCTGCCGACTTCGCACCCAGACCGATCTGTCTGGCGTTGATACCGCCGCGTCCGGTGTCCGCGTTCGCGCCGGAAGCTGCCTGTGTCTGCTGATAGAGCAGATCGCTGAATACCATGTTCTGCGCCTTATATGCGGTTGTGTTTACGTTTGCAATATTGTTACCAATAACATCCATCCGGGTCTGATGGGTTTTTAACCCCGACACCCCGGAAAAAAGTGATCTCATCATAGTGAAATGACCTCCTTATTTCTGGTAGAACCGTCGTCCCCTCAGTCAGTCGGGAACGCTAAGCCTCCTGTAAGGTCCGGCTTATCGTTATTCATTACATGATTACGGCTCCGTCTATGTTTGTAAATACATTTTCATCGGTCTCCGTCTGATCCATCGCAGTGATGACCGTTTGATTCGGCACGCTCACGATGAATGCGAGGGAATCCACAATGACCAACGATTCGTTTATCCCCTTCGCCGAAGCTTTTGCTGCACCCAGGTTCAGGCGTTCCACCTGCTCCTCGGTCAACTCAATATTTCGGTCTGACAGGCGGTTTGCCGCGTGCTTGGAAAATCTTACCTCTCCGGATTCCTGGATGACGTCCGTCTTTTTCGTCAGGATATCCCGGAAGCTTAATGCTCCCTGAGCAAGCGCCGCGTCCTTCTTTCTGCCCGTTCCTAAATATTGATCCTGCAGCTGCGCTATGGAAGGAAATGAATTACCTTGTAGTTTCATCGTCTCTCCTCCTTGAGATAGCTGCCAGTGAGATAGCTGCCAGTTTCTACTCTTAAGCTTCCTCGCCCTTCTCAGCCTCTGAGACTGCCACCAGATCTTTCATCTTCTTCACATACTTCTTCATGGTGTCAACCTGCTCGTCGGTCAGGAAACTCCTTTGATACTCGTTCATGCCCTGATACATCTCGTCTAACTTCTCCACGTCTGCCCTGTCTTTCAAAGACAGATCCTCGAGCTTGGGAAGATCCTTGTAGATGTTTAAGAAATCCGCCGCCAATCTGTAGGCCTCCAGATACGTAGGGTCTGCCACCGTGTCCAGATCGTCCATGGAATACAGATCGCCGTTCACGGAGAGGTATGCCTTATTGCCCTCGTAAACCACATAGTCTACATTACCCTGTACCGTGGTCTCTCTGCCCTGCGAATCTTTCACCTTCAAAAGTACCGTCTCACCCACAAGACTCGATGCCCGGAAAAGATCCATCGAAGCGCTCATGTTCTGCATCTGCTCGAGCTCTGAGAATGTCGCATACTGCGAAATGTACTCGGTGTTTGACGTAGGCTCCAGCGGATCCTGATACTTCATCTGTGCCACCAAAAGCTGCAGGAAGGCATCCTTATCCAACGTGTTGGAACCCTTAAGCTTCTCTTTTTCTTTCGCCAGAGACGCTGCGGAATTAGATTCCACGAACTTGCCGTTCTCTACTTTCTGTACTACTCCCATACTTTCACTCCTTTTTGTTATGCCGTATAGTCTACCGTGCTGCCGTTTGCCTGCATCATCTCCACCGCGATCCGCTCTGAATCCTCGAGCGTATCCAGGTCTTCTTCTCCGATGTCATCCAGGTTGATCCTGCGCGTACCGTTCTTCTTTGCGCTCTCATTTCCCTGATCCGCCGCATCCTGTCCGTCGCTGTACTGCTCGCCGTAAGAATGATTTGCCACGGTGACCTCAACAGCCTCGACCTTGATGCCCTGCTCTTCGAACTGTTGTTTGAGCTGAATCATCTGGGTTTCCAGAACTGCCTTTACGGTTTCATTCTGTGCTGCAAACTGAGCCGTGATGACGCCGTCCTTCGCTGCGATCTGTACATGGACCGTGCCCAGGCTTGCGGGATGCAGCTGCATCTCCATCTCTTGTGTGTCCGGCTTGATGTTGAATTTCATGTACTCCACGATCTGATCCATGATCTGATTGGATTCAGGCTGCGTGTATACCGGCTGCTCCATCGGTGCCTCCACCTCTGCGGTCTGACCCGTAAGGTGCTGTAACAGGGCGCCTCCTGCGGACTGTTCTCCCGCATGGGAACCCTCCTGTCCCTGATGTCCCTCACCCATGCCGCTCTTTTTCGCGACAGGCTCGGTCTCAGGCGCTGCCTGCGTTACCTGCTCGCTCACGTGTTTCTCGCCGCTGGCATCGTCCACCGTCACCTTGATCTGCACCGTGCCGCCGTCCTTTGCCACGGATACCGCGTAATCCTTCATGCCTTCCACGCTCACCTCGGGTTCTTCACCCACAGGCATCTGCACATCAGGCTGCAAGTCCTGTGCGGATTCCTTCTGCATTTCGCTTAAGTCAGCCACCAGCTTTTCCAGTTCTTCCGGTGTCAGTCCCAGCTCCTCCTGCAAGGCTCCCAGAGTTTCCTGCACCGCTCCAAAAAGCTGCTGCAAGTTGCCATAGAGAGTCTCATCCGTTACCAGCGTCAACTCGTCCGTGCTCTCCGAAAGCTGCAATAACAGCTGTTTCAGATTTGCCGGATCAAAGAGATCCACTGCCGTAAGCCCCAGAATTTCCATGGCTTCCTCCACTTTTTCAAGCGGGATCTGCATCACGTCGACGATTTCGGCAACGAGCTCTTTTGCCGCTTCCTCCACAGTCTCCTGTGCTGCGGCGTCTACTTCCTTGCCATCTTCCTTCCCGGTGATCGCCTCGCCCTTTTCTCCTTCGGCTGCCTTATCCTGCGTGCCATCCGCCGCAGTCTTTGCATCTTCGGGATTTTGGGTCTCAGCGGTCTGCTCTGTGCCTTCCTGCTTTGCCGCATCCTTTGGCTGCGTGGTCTCCTGCGCCTTCTCTACAGTCGTCTGTGTCTTTTCCACAGTCACCTGCATCGCCTGTTTCGGCGCCTGCGCCGCCGCCTGGGATCTCTGCATTCCCGCAAGCTGATCGCCCATCTTGGTCATAAGCTTGTCGAAGCGTTCCTGCACGAGCTCATCCGTTTTGGCAGAAGTCTGGCTGCCCTGCACTGTGCCAAATGGCGACAGGGCCTTTACATTGTCTACCGTCATTCCTGCTCTTTCCTCCTTTCTGCAGTTTTCAAGGTACTGTAATGTTTATATATAACACGCGTTATTTCACGTGAAATATATCGAAGGTAACTCTCTTTCTTTATATCGGCTCTTTTGTGCCGACCGTGAAGCGATTTCCCTGAAATTCCAATAAATCATACATGTTATTTTATGTCATTATGCTTTACAGATCCGGATCCATGATTCTGGTCAGCCTGGCTGCTGTTTCCGCATCCATGGCACCGAGGATATTTCCTCTCTCCTTCGTACCCATCTGATTGAGGATCTTTGCCGCCAAATCCAGATCGTCCGTCATTGCTTCAAAGATCTTCGCCGCCTGCACGGGCTCCATCTCCGCATATGCCTGTGCGTAATTCTGAATCCTCTTATCCGTCTCTATCTGTTCGACCACCTGCTTATACAGATACTCCGCCGTGGTGGGATCCATGGTCTCGTAATACTTCTGATACTCCTCCACTCCCGGACCGTTCTCGGCGTAGACCACTTCCTCATAAAACTCTGTCTTGATGCGCTCAAACTCGATCTGCGCATCCTCAAAGGTCTGCAGTCTCTCGATCTCCGCGCGCAGCTCCGCCAGTTCCTCAGAGTCCACGGTGCTTGCCGCCTGAGCATCCTCAAGCTGCAGTTCCAGCTCCTTGATATAATCCACTGCCTCCCGCAGGCTCGTGTAACCGCCGTAAGATTCCCCGTCATCCGTGGTCACGGTCGTATCGGAGGGCAGGATCTTGTTGACTACCGGCACATCCTTTAAGACAGGCGCGAGCACCCCGGAACCGAATCCACCTACGTCCAACTTGATGAGCAGACAGAGGATCGCTACCCAGATCGCAACAATAACGATTGTTACTAAAAAGACGGAAACACCGCCGCCCTCGTCATCATCAAGCTGAGCTTCCTGCTCGGCGATCTCCTTCGCGCGCTGCTTTGCTTCCTTCTTTTGCGCCTTTCTATCGCTTTTGATCTTATTGCGTTCGTCCTTTAATCTCTTTTTTTCCGCGTTTTTGTCAATGGGCGGTTCCATCCCCATATTCATCGTTTCCGCTGCCATCTTCGTTTTCCTTTCCGCGCTGCCCGTATGTGTAGCTCGTAAGCTCATCTACGATCTTAGCTTCTTCCTTCTTCTCATCCTCCAAGAACTGAAGCAGGGCCTTTTCTTTTAACTTCTCGTGCATCTTGCGTTCCTGCATGATCTCCGTCAGTTTCGCCCGCGCAGCTTCCACTGCCTCTGCCGCCCGCATCACTTCGATCTGCTGCATGGCGATCAGGTCATCCATCACCATGAGGGCGTTGCGATTGTCCCGCAGATCTGTGACGCTTACCGACTTTTCCCGCAGCCGCCTGCCCTCCTCAAAGTATGCTTCCTTTCTGTCGAACAGGGTCTGCAGTTTTTCTTCCTCCTCCTGCAGCCGCATCTGTGCTCTGCCAACCTCGATCTTTGCCTGGGTCTCAAGCTGGTACTTGATATTCAGGATGCTCTGCATCCTGTACCGAAATCTCGCCATGGCCGGTCACTCCTCACTCCGCGTCCTCGTCCGCTTCCGCGAAAAGCTCCCGCAGCATATCAACGGCATCCGAATAATCATATTTAGAATCCACATCCTGCATCAAAAACTCGTTTACCGCCTCGATCTTCTCGATCGCATAGTCGATGTTTTTGTTGCTGCCGCTCTTGTAAGCGCCGATATTGATCAGGTCCTCCGCCTCATTGTAAGTGGCAAGGACATTTTTTAGCTTACCTGAAAGCACTTTGTGCTCCTTATCCACGATCTGGCTCATACATCTGGAGATGCTCTGCAATACATCGATCGCCGGATAATGGTTTTGGTGCGCCAGCTTTCTGTTTAACATGATATGGCCGTCCAGGATACTTCTGGCGGTGTCCGTGATCGGCTCATTCATGTCGTCACCGTCCACAAGCACCGTGTAGAGGCCGGTAATGGAACCCACCGCCGCACATCCTGCCCGTTCCAAAAGACGCGGCATCTCCGAATACACGCTGGGGGGATAGCCTCTTGACACCGGCGGTTCTCCGCTGGCTAAGCCGATCTCCCTTTGTGCCATGGAAAAACGGGTCAGAGAGTCCATCATCAAAAGGACGTCCTTGCCCTGATCCCTAAAATACTCCGCGATCGCACAGGCAGTCTTTGCCGCCTTGTTTCTCTCGAGAGCCGATTTGTCCGAAGTGGCAACCACCACCACGGAACGGCGCATCCCCTCCTCGCCCAAGTCTCTCTCCACGAACTCGCGCACCTCACGGCCGCGCTCGCCGATGAGGGCGATGACATTGATATCCGCCTTTGTATTTCTCGCAAACATACCCATCAGCGTAGATTTTCCCACGCCGGAACCTGCAAAAATACCGATACGCTGCCCCTTCCCCACGGTCATCAGACCGTCAATGGCTTTTACGCCCAGGGGAAGCACCTCGTCTATGATCTTACGGCTCATGGCATCCGGCGGCTGTGCTTCCACACTGTAGGGCACGCCCGGCATATACGCGCCGTCGATCCTGCCAAGACCGTCGAGCACCTTACCCAAAAGATCCTCGCTGACAGGCACCGTCAAAGGATTTCCCGTATTCTCCACGATACATCCCAGTCCAATCCCGTCGGTCTTATCGCAGGGCATCAGAAGCGTTCGTTTGTCCTTGAAGCCGACCACCTCCGCCGTGATCGGCGGAAAGTCACTCCCGACCGGATAAATCACACACAGATCGCCAAGCTTGGCTTCAGGACCCGCGGACTCAATAGTGAGCCCCACGACATTCTCTACCCTGCCCTTTTTCTTAAAAAAGGTGTCATCCTTTATGCTGCTGTATTTATAGTAATTGATCGCCGGATTCATCCTCAACCCTTCTCGATACGAAACTTGATACGCTATAGTATATTACACTTTTTCATAAGATAACACTTGTAATTTCTTCGTCAGTTCTTCCAACTGCGTGCCTACGCCGCAGTCAAAGATTCCGCCGTCCGTCTCGATCAAACAGTCTCCCTTGGAAAGGGCGATGTCCTCTATGATCTCGATCAGGCCGCGGCCGGCAACGGCACCCTCCATCAGGGTCTGCTTCTGCATATTGACATGAGGATAATCGTCCGCCGATACATGCACGATGAAGGTCCTGCTGCTCTCCACCTTACGCAGGGTGGAATCGATCAGGTGTACCAAAATATCCCTGTTATCCATAAGATCCACGCCAAAAATATGGCTGTAGACATCCGTTATCGTCTCAATAAAACGAGGCTCCAGATTTTCCAGCATCTCGTCATACTCGGCTTCCAGCGCCCGCCGTCTCTCAGCCAGCTCCTGTTTTAAGCCGTCCGCCTCTGCCATGCCTTTCCGGTAGCCTTCATCGAATCCCTGCCTGGTGCCTTCCTCAACAGCATCCGCACGCATGGACATGCTCTGACTGCGCGCTTCCTCCAAAATCCGTCCCGCCTCAGCCTTCGCTTCCTCTATAATAGCCTGCGCCTCCTCCTCGATCTCCTCGAGACTCGGACCCGCAACCTCCCCTGCCTTGATGACGTTAGAGGTACCCTCCCCATCATCAAAAAGCGCGTCGATTTCTTCTCCGGCAATACCGCTAGTAAACTCCTCGCCGCCTTCTGACTCCTCTTCTTCAAAGGAAGGCAGGGCGGACGCGTTGGCTCTGCGAAGATTCTCCCACTTCTCGATCCGATCCGCAACAAGAGAGTTGGAATCGATGACGCATTTTTCCTCACCGTCCACTTTGACCCAACCGGCTTTATATAATGTTCTTGGCTTCGTCTTAAACAATGATCTCGTCGCCTCCGCCTCTGGAGATAACAATTTCTGCAGCGTCTTCCAGTTTTCTGATGATATTTACGATCTTCTGCTGTGCTTCCTCCACGTCCTTCATACGAACAGGGCCCATGAACTCCATGTCCTCCTTGATCATGACTGCAAGACGCTTGGAAAGGTTGTTGAAGATCGCATTCTGCACTTCTTCATTAGAGCCCTTGAGGGCGATCGCCAGATCGGAGTTATCCACATCACGCAGCACACGCTGAATCGCACGGTCGTCCAAAAGCAGGATATCCTCGAAGACGAACATCTTTTTCCTGATCTCGTCCGCAAGTTCCGGCTCCTCGATCTCCAACGTCTCCATGATATGCTTCTCTGTACCGCGGTCCACGGTATTTAAGATCTCCACGACAGCGTCCACGCCGCCGATGATCGTGTAATCCTGGTTCACCAGGGATGACAGTTTGGATTCCAATACTTTCTCCACTTCCTTGATCACGTCCGGACTGGTTCTGTCCATGACGGCAATACGCTTGGTAACATCCGCCTGTCTGTCCGGCGGAAGCGCGGAAACTATGATCGCTGCCTGCCCGGGCGCCAAATAGGATAAGATGAGGGCAATGGTCTGCGGATGCTCGTCCTGAATAAAGTTTAAGAGTTGTGCCGCGTCTGCCTTTCTGACAAACTCGAAAGGCTTCACCTGCAGGGAGGCTGTCAGCTTGCCGATCACGTCCATCGCCTTGTCCGCGCCGAAAGACTTTTCCAAAAGCTCCTTTGCGTAGTTGATGCCGCCCTCCGCAATATACTGCTGCGCCAGACACACCTGATAAAACTCGCTTACCACGCTTTCTTTCAGCTGCGGCGTGATGCTTCTGGTATTGGCGATCTCCAGAGTCAGCTCCTCTACCTCGTCTTCTTTTAAGTGTTTAAAGATTGCCGCGGATTTCTCCGGCCCCAGAGCGATCATCAGAATAGCCGCTTTTTGAATGCCGCTTATCTTTTCTTCCGTTGACTTGGCCGCCATTTATTTTACCCCCAGTCCTCATTTAACCAATTGCGCAGCAGGTTCGCCGCTGCTTCCGGATTTTCTTCCACAAATTTAATGACAAGCCGTTTTTCTTCGGACTCGTTCTCGGAGGAGATTTCTTCCAACTGCACGTTAGACTGCAAAAGAGTCTCCACAGACAGTTCTTCTTCTTCCTCCTCGTGCTTCTCGCTGCGCATACTCCTGAGCACCACGAATGCCAAAAGTGCCAGGATCAGAATAATGAGTAGGATCTGTACCACATCCGTTGCCGTGATCGCGGATCCCTCCGCATCAAAGAACAAATTCTCGCTGTAAGCGATCAGCGTGATATTATTCGTTGCAATGCCCGTTGCATTCGATACGACCGTCAGGAAAGACTCATCCAGCTCGATCCGGGTACGCTCCGCATTGTTGAGCTTATATTCCTCCCAGCTGATGCCATCCAAAAAGCCCTGCGCCTTTGCATCCTCCTCACGGATCACATTATAACGGATCAGGGAAGCCGCCAGCGAGGACGCACCATAGTTGATCACGCCGGAGGGCGTCTCTATGGTAGTGATCTCCTCATTCGGGAGATAATCCCTGCTCTCCTCACTCTGCGTGGATTGGGAGCGGTTGTTATCTTCCATCACATAGGTAGAGTCGTCGTCGTTAGAATCTGTGCCCGGCACACCACCGATACCGCTGATATTCTCGGAATTGAAGATGTCCTCATGACTTAAAACGCCCTGCGTCTGTCCCTCTGCCGGCGTATATGTATGTGTCGTCTTTTTCTGGTTTGAGAAATCCAGCACCAGATTGGGGGACACCTCTACATTATCAAATTCATTCGTGCCCAGGATCACCCGGCGCACATTGTTGATCATATTCTTTTCCGCCTCGCCCTTAACGGAAAGCTGGGCGTTCGCCAGACCGGAAGCGGAGTAGTTCTCGTCTCCCGTAAAGAGCATATTGCCCTCCGTATCCAGAATAACGATATTATTGGTCGTCTTATTTCCCAGCGCCGTCGCAATCGCGCGCGCCAAATAGGCCGCGTTCTCCTGTGTGAATTCGTCCTTTAATTCCAGCTGTACCCAGGCGGAAGATTCCTCCTCCTTCGCGATCAGCGTTCCATTATCCTCCGGGATGTTCAGTTTGACACGCGCTCTCTTGATTGCCGTAAACATAGAGAGAAAGTCATTTGACAACTGTTCTTCCAGATACTTGACATGTTTTTTCTGTTTATCGGACTCGGTCGTTGAAAAACTTCCATCCGTCACATTTTCGATCCCGTATCCTGCCGCCTGGATATTATTGGCTCCCAGCAGCAGATTGGCACGTCCAACCTCCTCAGCTACGATGGAGATCGTCAGCCCGTCATCCGTGATTTCGTAGTGATAGCCGTCAGCCTCCAAAAGATCGCGAACCTCCGCCGCTTCCTTGGTGGTCTCGCATTCCCGAAGCAGTACATATTTCGGTTTCATGAGCACCGACACAATGACCACGATCGCTATCACGAGCAGCGCCACCACGCTTACGATCAAAGTCTTCTGCTTTGCCGTAAAGCGGTTCCACCACTCTAAGATCCGATTTCCTAATTCTTTTAGTTTCTCAGCTATTCTTTCCACAGTAACTCTCTCCCTCTCGGCATCACGTACTTACAGGCAAAACTAGACCTGCATCTGGATCAGCTCTTTGTAAGCCTCCAGAAGCTTGTCCCTGATCGCTACTGTGTACTGCAGCGCCGTGGAAGCCTTTTGCAGGGCGATGGTAAGGTCGTGCGTGTTCTCCGTCTCGCCCAGCGACCATTTGATTTCTTCATTCTCCGCATCCGACAGATAGCTGTTCGTCGTGTGCAGATTGTCGATCGCAGTATGTAACAATGCATCAAAACCGTTCTCCCGGTAATCTTCGATCTTCGTGGTGGGCGCCGCCTTTGCCGCGTCCCGAATGACTCCCGAGGAGACGTTATATAATTCTGTGATATCCAAAGCCATTTTCCCTATCCTCCAAACTTACCGATCTGATTTATCAGGTATTCAGTATGTTAAGTCCCATGCTCGCGATGTTCTTGCTCGCCGAAAATGCGGTGCCATTCGCCTGATAAGCGCGGGAAGCGTCAATCAGGTTCGTAAACTCCGTGATGATATTAACATTGGGATACATCACATAGCCGTTCTCATCCGCATCAGGGTGAGAAGGATCATAAACTTTATTTCCCTCCGTCTCCGTGTCCTCGTAGACACCGGTCACCTTCACGCCCGTGCCGGAATAGAGATCCCTCGCTTTTCTAAGCACCTGATGAAAGGGCGTCTGGGAATTTTTCTCCTCAAACACCACGATCTTTCTGCGATAAGGCGTACCGTCCTCCGTCCTCGTCGTATTCGCGTTCGCCACGTTCTGGGAGATCGTGTCCATACGGAAACGCTCCGCCGTCATACCTGTCGCGTTAATGTCAAATGCGGTAAACAATGCCATGTTTTTCTCCTCCTAAACACATATATGCGCAGAGAATGCTATTACCTCATAACTGTCTGCAAATTCTTAAATTCCTGCGCCACACTCATCTCCAGCCCCTGATAGACGATCTGGTTCTTTGCCAGATATACGCCCTCGGTGTCGGGATCCACGTTATTTCCGTCGATTCGGTAGGAATACCCCGAGTAATCCGTGTAAGTGATCGGCTTTAAGCGGTTCATCTTCAAATCCCCGACCTTTGCATCCATGGACTTATAGCGGGAATGGCGCAGCGCCTTAGCCAGCTGAACCTCAAAATTCACATCCTGCCTCTTATAGCCGGGTGTGTCCGCATTGGAGATATTGTTGGAAATCGCTTCGTGCCTGATTGCGGACGCATCCAGCGCCTTATCCAGCACATTGACATAATCAAAAACGTTTGTATTCAACAATGAACTCATAGTCACACTCCTTCCGCAATAATTAGAGTCCATATTCCATTATAAATAAAATACAAAAAAATACAAGTTTTTTTCTCTATAAAACCAAAAACTTAAAATCGTCCCTGCTCTTTGAGTTTTTCCACTTCTTCAAAGACAACATCGTTCAAAACCTTGATATAAGTGCCCTTCATCCCCGAAGAACGGGATTCGATCACACCCGCACTTTCAAATTTTCTGAGGGCATTTACGATGACGGAACGGGTAATGCCAACCCTATCGGCAATCTTACTCGCCACCAGGATGCCTTCCATACCGCCAAGCTCGTCAAAAATATGAGTGATCGCCTCCATCTCCGAGAAGGAAAGCGTGGAAATTGCTGATTTCACCACCGCCACTTTGCGGTTTTCCTCGGCATTTTCCTCACTGACTGCCCGCAGCATTTCCAAGCCCACCACCGTCGTGCCGTACTCGCACAAAATGATGTCGTCGATGTCGTACTGGTCGTCGCATTTGTAAAGAAAGAGTGTCCCCAGCCGTTCACCCGAGATCTCAATGGGAGCGATCACCGCCTGAAAGCGCCGAATCCCCGGGCTTTCAAAACCAAGGGTCTCAAGATTGACATTTTCTTTCGTGGAAAGTACCCCCAAAAGCCGCTCGTTCAACATCGGGTCGATGAAACCGCCCACGTGATCCACGATCAGCTCCGTGATGGACTCCACCGAAGGGGTATCGCCGATGCCGAGCACCTTGCCCTTTCTGCTCACCACCAGCACATTGGAGATAAGGATCTCCTTTAGGACGTCACAGATATCGTTGAAAACGACCTTTCCTGAATTATTGTTGTGTAAAAGCTTCCCGATCTTTCTGGTCTTATCCAATAACTGCACACTGCTCATTGTGTTTACTCCCTGATCACTCATTCTGAAATCAAAATCCAACACTTTGATTTTATCACAATATTTGAGCAATTTCAATGTATCGATGTTGCAATTTGACTGTAAGTTACATAAATTGTTTCCATTTTTTGAATATTTTGTATATTCAGGACTGCTGCACCGTCTCCTTGGGCATATCCCTGACAAATCCACAGGTTTCATCAGAGCAGACAAGCTTATTTCCCTTTTGCAGCATGATCGCTCCACAGCGGTCGCACTTTACATCCACAGGCTTCTGCCAGACCATGAAGTCACAGTCCGGATTATCGATACAGCCATAGTATTTGCGTCCCTTTTTGGTCTTTTTCAGGACAATGTCTTTGCCGCACTTGGGACATGCCACGCCAATCTTTTCAAAATAAGGCTTGGTGTTCCTGCATTCCGGGAAGCCCGGGCAGGCCAAAAATCTGCCGTGAGGTCCGTACTTGATGACCATCTGCCTGCCGCAAAGCTCGCAGAACTCGTCAGAAAGCTCGTCGGCGATCTCCACCTCCGCAAGCTCCTTCTCCGCCTTCTCCACAGCTTCCTGCAGATCGGGATAAAAGTTTTCAAGCACCGTCTTCCACTTGACGGTCCCTTCCTCCACCGCATCGAGAAGCGCCTCCATGGTCGCGGTGAAATTAACGTCCACGATGGAAGGAAAGGCCTCCTTCATCATATTGTTGACCACCTCGCCCAGCTCGGTCACATAGAGATTCTTATTTTCTTTTACAATGTAGCGTCTGGCGAGGATCGTGGTGATGGTCGGCGCATAGGTACTCGGCCTGCCGATCCCAAGCTCCTCCATCGCCCGCACCAGCGAGGCTTCCGTATAGTGGGGAGCAGGCTGCGTAAAATGCTGCTTCTCCTCCAGGGAGGAAAGCGTCAGCTTCGTTTGCTCCGTGATTCCCCGTATGAGGGTGTTTTCCTCCTCCTTATCCTCGTCCTGCGTGTAGACGCTCATAAAACCGTCAAATTTCAGTTTGGAAGCCGCCACGGTAAAGCGGTGCTTTCCGGCGTCGATCTTGATCGAAGTGGTCTCGTATACCGCCGCCGCCATACGGCTGGCCGCAAACCGCTTCCAGATGAGCTGATAAAGCTTAAACTGATCTCTGGAAAGAGAATCTTTGACGTCAAGAGGCAGTCGTGCAATATCGGTGGGACGAATCGCCTCGTGCGCATCCTGTATCTTCTGATTGGTCTTTCGCTCCTGCTCCGTGCCGGCAGCGTAAGCCTCTCCGTATTTCTCCGTAATAAAGACCTTCGCCGCAGCCTCGGCCTCCTCCGAGATCCTGGTGGAATCGGTACGCAGATAGGAAATGATACCGGTCGTGCCGCTTCCCTTGATCTCCACGCCCTCGTAGAGCTGCTGCGCCAGGCGCATGGTTTTCTGAGTAGAGAAATTCAAGACCTTGCTCGCCTCCTGCTGAAGCGTAGAGGTGGTAAAGGGCAGAGGTGCCTTCTTGACCCGCTCGCCCGTCTTCACGCCGGCGATCTGGTACGAAGCGCCTGTAAGCTCCTTTTTGAGCCGGTCCATCTCTTCTCTGGATGAAATCGTGCGTTTTTCACCGTCACTGCCATAATACTTGGCCGTCAGAGGGTTTTTCTCCCCCTCCACCTTCAGAAAGGCGTCAAGCGTCCAGTATTCCTCCGGGATGAAGGCCGCGATTTCCTCCTCCCTGTCGCAGATGATGCGCAGTGCCACGGACTGCACGCGTCCGGCTGAGAGACCGCGTTTCACCTTTGCCCACAGCACGGGCGAGATCTTGTAGCCCACCATGCGGTCCAGACACCTTCTGGCCTGCTGTGCGTCCACCAGGTCCATGTTGATTTCCCTGGCATTCTTTAAGGACTCTTTCACCGCCGTCTTCGTGATCTCATTGAAGGTGATGCGGTACACCTTTTTATTCTCCAGTTTCAGCGCGAATAGCAGATGCCAGGAAATGGCCTCTCCCTCGCGGTCCGGGTCAGTTGCCAGATAGACTTTCTCCGCCTTTTTCACTTCCTTGCGCAGATTCGCCAGGATGTCTCCCTTGCCTCTGATCGTTATATAGCGCGGTTCAAAATCATTGTCCACATCGATCCCCAGCACGCTCCTTGGCAAGTCGCGCACATGCCCCTGACTGGCCGCCACTTCATAGTTCGGGCCGAGAAACTTTTTCACTGTCTTTACCTTTGCAGGTGACTCCACGATTACCAGATATTTTGCCATAGCTGTTCCCCTATCTGTATCATTCTAAGGTTAAACCCCGTCCAACGTGCAACACTATACACCAAATTACAAGCGGTTGCAAGGGAAAAATTTTACTTTTTTTCATTCTATTCGCCTCAAGTTTTCAAAATCCGCATAAAATAACTGCCGCCGACCTGCCCGGCATAGCCGCACGCGCACAACTCCAAAAGCTCCTGAAAGAGCAGCGGCAGCTCGATCGGTTTTCCCTGTTTTTCCAGGTATCTGCGCTGCAATTCTTCCGCCGGCAGCGGCGAAAAATCCAAAATTTCCAAAAGTTCTCCCTGCACGCCTTCCAAGAAGACCAGCTTTGTCTGTGTGCCTCCTGCGCTCACCGCGCTCTCCCCGTAAAGCTCCTCCAAAAGCTGCTCAGGGGTGCACACAAGCCCCGCCCCCTGCCTGATCAGACGGTTACAGCCGCCGCTTAATGGGTCCGTCGCCCGTCCCGGCAGGGCATAGACCTCCTTTCCCTGCTCGAGCGCCATGTCTACGGTGATAAGCGTGCCGCTCCTCTCCCTTGCTTCCACCACGAACACTGCGTCGCAAAACCCGCTGATGATGCGGTTTCTGGGCGGAAACAGCACCGATTTTGGCATGACGCCGGGCGGATACTCAGAACAGACCCCTCCCCCCGCAAGCAAAGCGTCGTACAATGCTTGATTTTCCCGCGGATAACAGATATCCACGCCGCAGCCCAAGATCCCCAGCGAATATCCGCCCTCTCTAAGAGCAGCGCTCTGACCGATACCGTCTATCCCACGCGCCATGCCGCTGATCACCTGTACGCCTCCCTTTGCAAAAGCTTGTCCAAACTGCCCTGCCATGTATCTGCCATACTCGCTGCAATCTCTTGCGCCGATCAATGCTACCGCCTTTTTCTCCGCCTGCGGCAGTTTCCCGACATAATAGAGTGCCCAGGGCGGATCCGGGATTTCTTTCAAACGCCGGGGAAATGCCGCTTCCTGCTCCGTCACCAGACTGACGCCCCGCTCCCGCAGCGTTTCATAGGCGCCCGCCACATCGTAGCCTTTGCTAAATTCTGACATTTGTATCATCTTTTTGGCATAACGCGGCGCGACACGCTCCGAAAGCTTCCCGCTGCAAAGCTGTCCGTAAATCTCTTTAGCCGTTCCCAGAGGCGCAAGTGACCGCAAAAACCCTCTGCTGCTAATACCTGCCGCCTGATAGAGCCAGTGCAGATACGCCTTATCACACTCTGACACGGTGCCTGTCTCCTCTACCTTCCCTGTTCCTTTTCCTGCTCTCTCTGCCGTCTTCCTCACTCCTGTTCTCTCCTCTTTTGCTCTCATGCTGTCCCTCCTCAATTCCAGAATTTACGGTCGGACTGCCTGTAACAGATCGCCTCCGCCAGATGGACTTCCCCGATCCGCTCGCTGCCTTCCAAATCTGCAATGGTCCTGGCCACCTTTAAGATCCTGTGGTAGGCTCTGGCTGAGAGCTGCATCGCAGCAAACATCCTTTCCATGTAAGCCCTCTCCTGCGCCTCCAGGACACAGTAACGCTCTATCTCTCCCGCTCCCATATCTGCATTGAAGTGCAGGTTGGTCCCCGCAAACCTTGCCGCCTGCCGCTCCCTGGCCGCCATCACACGCTCCCTGATCTGCGCGCTCGTCTCCTCCCCACTGCCTGCTGCGATCTGCGCAAAACACATGGGAAGCGCTTCCACGCAGATGTCCATGCGGTCTAAGATGGGCCCCGACACTCTGGAGAGATAGCGCCTGACTTCATAGGGCGTACAGCGACACCTTTTTCTGTCGGGATAAAAGCCGCAGGGGCAGGGATTCATCGCACCCACCAGCATAAAATCCGCCGGATAGACATAGGAACCGCTGCTTCTGGCGATCTGCACCTGCTTATCTTCGAGCGGCTGCCGTAAGATATCCAATGTCTCGCGCTTAAATTCCGGCAGCTCGTCCAGAAAAAGCACTCCCCTGTGCGCCAGACTGATGACCCCCGGTGACGGGATCCGCCCGCCGCCCGCAAGCGCCCTGCCCGTGATCGTGTGATGGGGATTTAAGAAGGGTCTCGTCATTTTCAGGGAATCGGCCGACTGCAGCATACCGGAGATGCTGTAGATGGCGGAGACTTCCAGTCCTTCTTCCAAAGACAGCGGAGGCAGGATCGACGGGATCCGCCTGGCAAGCATGGTCTTCCCGGAACCGGGTGCACCGATGATGAGCAGATTGTGAAAGCCTGCTGCCGCGACCTCCGCCGCCCGTTTCAGACCCTGCTGTCCGTTGATGTCGGCAAAGTCCGGCTGCCCTGCCTCCGCCTCCCCCGAGAGCATTCGCGCCAGTCTGTCTTCGCCTTCGCGTCCGACGCCCGCTTTCTCGATCTTTCCCGCAAGAAAGTCCACGGCTTCCTTCACATCGTTCATACCGACGCTCTCCATCTCCCTGATCAGCGCTCCCTCCCAGGCGTTCTTTTCCGGCAGAAGGCAGCGCTTGATCCCCCGCTTTGCCGCCTCCCGCACGATGGGAAGCACGCCCTTTACCGGCTTCAATTCCCCTGAAAGCCCCAGTTCTCCCAACAGCAGCGTATCCTGCACTGCCTCCTGAGAAAGTTCCCCCAGCGCGATCATGATGCCCACCGCTACGGGCAAGTCGAACATGGTACCGTTTTTGGGCAGGTCAGCCGGGGAGAGATTGATATTGATGCACACTGGCGGCAGTTTGATGCCCACATTTTTTAACGCCACCTTCACCCGCTCTCTGGCCTCCCGCACCTCGCTTCCCGGCAGGCCCACGATTTGAAAGCAGGGCAGCCCCCGGGAAACATCCGCCTCCACCTCGATCAGATGGCTGCAGACACCGTAAACGGCCCCTGATATTGTTTTACTGAGCAAAGACATTACCTCCTTTTTACGTTATGATAAAACATTTGTTGCTGCTGCAATTGCTTTTACCGCTCTCTGTTCTACTGCTAATGCTTCGTTCGGAAATCCTGCGGCGATACGCCTGATACTTATTGAAATAGAATATTAGAATACTCAGAAAGTTCCGATAGGATTATTATGTAGCAAACGGCGCGATTTAGTCAAGCATCAATCGCCCCGCATGCCCCTAAGCTTGTGCTACTCTACCCTAAATTCCTCTGCTTCCTCCTCTGTAAGGGGTCTGCCCAACTGCTTACATCTATCTATCATATCTCTCCATCGATATCTCTTACCGTCCGGTTCCCCTGTTAATCTGCCATCCTTTGCGTAATAGGTAATATCATGCTCAACATCCGCCAATTTTTTCTGCATAGCCAACATAACCTCCACCTACTTTCTCATATATTTGTCTAACAATATCTGTGCGGCGCTTTCAAAGATAACCATTCTTCTCGGTGTAATCTCCACCGCATTTAATCTTTCCATATAATACTCTACTAAATCGCTTTTTGAAGTAAAAGCTACCACACCGTCACACCCGGCATCCAAGCTTACCTGACAGGCGATTGCAAACAGATGCGCGCCAACGCCTGCATATCTTCCTTTGTGACTATAGTTATGCGGTGCCGCTTCAACAATCTCAACATCCGCTCCCCCGCCGACAATCTTGACGAAGATCCTGCCCTGCACGGTATCATCGTCTTTTATGAACAACTCATATATATCATACCCGTTTTCTTCCGTGATACTCCAGTTAAATTTCCATCCCCTATAGTCTTTCGGCCTTATCGGCGTTTCACGCTTTCGGTATTCCGTTTCCACCTCCTCCCCGGTTCCGGTGTCGATCAGACAGTCTGTAATCCTGTCAATCAATACATCAACTTCCATCATGCTGCTTTTCTCCTTTCTATTTTATCATAATTTACAGAAAAGCACCACAAAAAGCACACTTTCTCATTCACTCTGTTAATAGTGCCCTTCTCAATACCTGTTCGGAAATCCTGCGGCGATACGCCTGAAAACTAAAATGGAATATTAGAATACTCAGAAAGTTCCGATAGGATTATTATGCGGCAAGGGGTGTGCTTTTGTCAAGCACAAAAGAGCCCGCGCTCACGCGCAGGCCCTCCTTGCTTTTACACTTTAACAATTCCGTATTTTTTATTTTATTTAATCCCTATTCTAATAGGAACATTTGCGCACGGTTTAGAGATACGCTGTCCATACTGAACGCCTCCACGATCTGTCCCGCCCTCGTGTAGTTGTTTGTGAGCAGCACGCAGATCTGTGATTGTTCTTCTTCTCCCGCCTGCATAGCTTCCAAGGGTGCCTTGATCCGATACACCTTGCCCGGAACCACGCTGCCATTCGTCACTTCCACGAGGCGATTGTTTTCCACCGTCCAGATAGGGGTCCTGGCGGTAAAGTCCGTGTAATCGGTCCCGTTGATCCCGCCATTCGGCAGCAGGAGCGTCGCGTTTTCGGCTGCGCCCGCATTCTTATAATAAAAGGTCGCTCTGGTCGTCTTATCGACGGCAATGTTGTTATCCGTAAAGCGGAAGTATACATCCACCGTATCGCCGAGGATGCCGCCTTTTGCGTCTCCGCTCTGTTCGCCCTCCTTGAAGGCCACATCATAAGGGATGGTGACACTCTCCACCTTATTCACCCCGTTAAAGCCCGCCACAATGGAGACATTGGCTCTGTGCACACCGCCGTTATAGGCCGCCATCAACGCATTCACAAAAATCTTGCACTCGTCCAAACCGTCTCCTTCCGGCCCTTTTCCGCTTTCCTTGTCATATATGTAGGGATACTGTGACTGCCCCACATACACCACGTTCCCTTTGCTGTAGACATAGTAGTTGTTTCTGCCGTCACGGGGAGAAACACTGTAGCCGCCTGCTGTACTGCCGTCACTTGAAGCACCGGTATCGAGCAGAGTAAACCACGCCGTAGTACGGGGCTGCCCCGTCCCGCCTTCCTCTCCGATATCCAACAGATAATCAGGCATCGAGACCTTTGTAGCGCTGCCAAGCTGCGCCCGCGTGTTGACTTGCAGCGGCCATTGTGCAATCACCCCTTCATTGATGCAGTCCAAAAACAGACTCGGCGTCTTGTTGAACATATACGCGTCAATGCCTTTGTATCGGTATTGGGAAGGACTGTGCAGACCTAGTTTTCCGTAAGTCTTTCCATCCTTCTGTCCCAGAACCGCTGTAGAAAGCCCAAACCTTCCCGTCTCCTCAGCGGCGCCAGCAGAGGAGAGCAGCACGCTACCGCCTGCGGCAACGAAATCATTGACTGCTGTAGTCACCATTTCTCCCGGATTCCGGCTCTCGCCAAAGCCCAACACCACCACATCCCAGAGGGAAAGGTAATTCGGATTCTTATCAAGCAGTTCCTTCAGCCCATCCTTACCATTACTCGGCTCAACTGTCTTGATGTCCCACGCAATATTCGCTCTTCCCTCCGCCGCCTTCAGATAGTAGGCCAGCATAGAATTTTCTACCCTTTTATACTGCTCCTCAAAATTGGCATAATCATTCTTCTTATCATCAAGAATCTGCAAAACCCTGATCTTCGTCTTATCATTGCCTGTGATCGTAAAATAGCCCTGCGTCGCGGCACGCCGGTATTGGTTGCCATGATCCGCCACCTCCAGCTTCCAAGGCACGATGCCGGAGTTGATCTCATTGAAATCAACGCTGATCGTACCGCCGTCCGCCGTCTGCTCATGCTGATACCCGGCAATCTCCTCTTCCGGCGCAAAGATACCGTCGTAATTCAGGTCGAGATACAGATGTCTGTCTAACTCCCTCCCATAGGCCCTGTCGTCTCCCGTCTTGTCGCTTGAAATACGGTAGGCAAATGTACCGCGGATGACACCCGGCTGATCCTCCACCGGCTCCGCAGGAATCATACCGATCTGCTCATTCTGTTCCTCGTCCCCATTTTCGCCGCCATCCGGCGCAGCATCGTTTTCCCTCTGCAGTTCCACCTTTGGCCGCAGAGCTTTCAACTGCATCGCAAACATAGCGCTGCTGTGCACGTCCTCGATGGTGTAGAGTCCGACATCCGACTCCTCACCGTCCTTTTGATCCGCTCTCATAGCAATCGCTTCCTCAAAGAACGCATACATCTGCGTGTCTTTGGCAATGTATTTGGTATTGATATCTTTCGCTTCGGCTTTCCTGGCGCTCCCACCCGTAAAGCAGTCATTCTCCACCACGATTGGATAGCCTGCCCGCAGATAGTCGAGCAAAGCGTTCTTCTTCTCCACCGTGATATCGTTCTCATCATATCTGACATCGCTGCTGCCCGCCACGCAGTCTCCCCTGTGGTAGACTTTGCCGTTTAAGTCAGGATCGTTGTAAACTGTCTGCAGCATGTTGTCCTTATCAAGCTCTCTGTAGAGGCGCTGCCCGTCCAGTCCGATGAAGATCATGTTGTAAGCCTCGTTGATATCCTCATAACTGGTGTTGAACGCCGCCACTGAACACAGTTCCCTGTCGATCTGTATCTTTCTGGAGCTTCTGAGGATCTGCTGTCCTTCCCCGCTCTGATCCTGCCTCCGCCAGTAGAGGACGACTCTTTCTTTATCCGCCGACGCATCATAGTGCAAATCGTACTCTATATTCGCCGTCGGCTGCAGCTCCAGAATGGAGAGATCCTTGTACTCCCCGACTAATCCCCGGGAAAAATTAATGATGTACTGCACTGCCATCGCCTTGCTGACTTCTTCGGCTATTTTTTCGTCATCCGACAGCATGACATTCTCCGCCCGAATCGCCGCCAACACTTCGGTAAAGCCCGCAGTCGCGGCAGTCTTATCTATTGCATCCGGGAAGTCGTCCGCCACCAGCGGTGTCGATCCATTCACGATGTAGATATTGCGGTTTACATAATGATAATCATTATCCTTCTTATTCGGATACTCCGTGGATTCTTTGTCTGCATTCATCAACGCGCTGTTTGCCAGATCATCTGACTTTGCCATCGCGTTGTAGAAGGCAGCCAGATCCTGTTTCAGAAAGACCTTTGCCAATTTCTGATACTTGGTATCCGCATAATCGTTTTCGTTCGTCACGATGCCGTAGTCCACAATGACGGGCTTTGACTCCTCCACAGCTCCATACAGCAGACTCATGATGACCGTATCAGAAATATCCCCCACACCGTCATCGGCATTTCCTTTTTCCTCTGTATAGATATAGCCTTTGGGCGTATTCTGGTCAAAATAGAGACCCATACCATCCTCGAGATAAACAAGGTTTGCCTCCTGCACCATCTCATAGGTCACGTCTCCGGCAAGCACCGTATTCACCCTGATCGCAAAATCATCGGAAGCATTGTCCTGCGCCTTCAAGGAATTGAACACATGTTTTCTGAGATAATCTTTTCCGCTGGTACACCGTATATACACGGGTGCATTCTGCACCTCAATATAATATGAAGATGTGCCCGCAGCTGCGATCTCATAATATTCCTGCGCTCCCTGCGTATTTACATATTCTATTTCCCGCTCTATCGGCTGTAAGCCTGTCAATTCCGTAACTTTTTGGGTACTGCCTGCCTTGGTAAGCTTATACATCCCCTTCCCGTCGCCGACATATCGAAAACTTCCAACAACAGCAGGATTCACGGCATTAAGTTCCGTGTCCAAAGCAGCATTGAAACCGTTTTGGGACACTCCTCTTTCCAAGTGATAGGTGTCGTAAGGGCGAGGCTGCCCCTCCGTCGAATAGAACTTGCTGCTCTCTTTCACCTGATAAAGAAGCTCCTCCTGCTGTGTCTCAACATAGGTAAACTTTATGATACAATAAGTCCCTTCCTCCAAGTCGAGCGCTGGCTGCTGCTCGGGCTGTTCCGGCTCAGGTTGCGGTTGTTCCGGCTGTGGCTGTTCCGAATCGGGCTGCTCAGGTTCTAGCGGCTCAGGCTGTGGTTGTTCCGGCTGCGGCGGCTCAGGAGCGGGCGGCTCAGGCTGTGGTTGTTCCGGCTGCGGCGGCTCAGGCTGCGGCGGCTCAGGTTGTGGTTGTTCCGGCTGCGGCGGCTCAGGAGCGGGCGGCTCAGGCTGTGGTTGTTCCGGCTGCGGCGGCTCAGGCTGCGGCGGCTCAGGTGCGGGCTGTTCCGGCTGCGGCTCTCCTTCATTCATGGGCTGCATGATTTCTACATAATAGTGCCATTTCCCTGCCGTCTGAGATGCAAATTGCACCTGCTGTTCCGACTGTACCTGCGGCTGCTCAGGCTGAGGTTGCTCAGGTTGTGGCTGTTCCGGGTTGGTCGGTGTCGGATCGGTCGGCTCCGGATTAGTCGGTTCCGGATCGATCGGTGTCGGGTCTGTCGGCTCCGGATCGGTCGGTGTCGGGTCTGTCGGCTCCGGATCGATCGGTGTCGGGTCGGTTGGCTCCGGATCGGTCGGTTCCGGGTCGGTTGGCTCCGGATCAGTCGGTGTCGGGTCGGTTGGCTCCGGATCAGTCGGTTCCGGGTCGGTTGGCTCCGGATCGGTCGGTGTCGGATCAGTCGGCTCCGGATCGATCGGTGTCGGATCAGTCGGCTGTTCCGGCTCCGGGCGCGGAATCCCTTTCATCTCGCCAATCGTGCTGGCATAGCGATATACGCCGTTCTCAACGACATACACACCCGTAGCATCAGAATAATTTCCACCGAGGATCACCTCGTCATAGCTGCCGCTCATAAGCAATTCCGGGCGGTAGCCACTGGTCCCCATGGTCGGGCCTTCAAAGAATACCTGATATTTTCCCTCACCATCCGGCGCAAAGGTAAAGACGTCTCCCACTGCTGTAGCGGACGACATGACCGCATTACCAAAAATCGAACCGTTTGACGGCCAGATCAAATCATAGTTATATCCCGCAAGCGCGGGAAGGCTGCCTGCATCCGCTCCCTCGGCATCCGGTCTCCTCTGCACATAAGCGTAGAGTTCTCCTGTCGAATAGGCCGCAGGCGGCTGTCCGTCTCCGCCTGATGCGATTTCCGCCGGATCATAAATCTGACTCCACATACTGCTCCGCAGATCCTCTCCCATTCCGCCGTAAGCTTCCTGGTAACTGATTCCTTCGTAACCACTTCCCATGACCGAATCAGTCAATGCTTTTCTTGCCGAAAAGGCATAGAAATTCGCCTTATCTTCCCCTGTAAAAATACGGACCAGATCCTGCTGGATCGGTGACTGCCCCGGCGCGAGATAACCGATGGTCCCCAATGAAAACTCATATTTCTTATCTGCTGAATATGCCTTTCCCGGCACAATATCCAGGATGACAAAGGGATTCTTCTCGTTGTGTTCGTCCACGACCTGCTTAATGCCGCCAAAGGACGACTTTGCCTGCACGGTAGACCCAAGCATTTTGCTGTCATACGGCATCACATAAAGTCCCGTCACCACAAGCGCTACCGCTACCGCTACTGCCACCGAACGCCCGATGACCTTCTTTACAGACACACGCTTGCGTGGTCTGTAGGGCTTGATCTTCTGGGTCTGCACACTGTACACTTTCAAGTCCGAACGCGCGATGTCACGCTCCAGACTGTCCCTGCGCTCATATTCACTGCGCAGCTGTCTGAGCAGATCATTCAGTTCCCGGCCCTCCTGCATGCTGTCACGACCGGCTGCCCCAACGCTGCCTGCTCTCCCGGCATTCTTTTTATCCTTCGACGCCCGTATACCCAAAAACGCCGCAAAAGCTGCTGCCGCTCCCATAAGAAACGTCAAAAGGACAATCAGCGGGCTGATCTGCTTTTTCTCCGTATGCTGCCGTATCATGGCATTTTTCTTTTCTCTGCCCATACGCAATACCCTCTCTCATCAGGCGGTTTCTTACCTTCCCCACTGCCTCCATTGATTCTCATTGCTCTTACACAGAAATGCTGCTACAAAATTCCCATTTGAATTAAAGAACTGTATGGTATATTCTTTCGCCGACGGATCATAGTAACATTTCACTTTGTGAATCCACACAGTCTCCGTTTCCTGCTTGTCTTTTTTTTGTATTTTAAAATTATAACCATTATTTTCCTGCCACTCATTCCGTTCCCGAGCAAACCCAAGCTTATCTGTAAAGGCACTCTCCGAAGGCAATGGAATATACATCTTCCCTTTGTATGTATTATTCCACATTGTAAAATCCACATCCGCCGTGCTGTTGTCCAGCTTTATCGCATTGCCCGGCACCTGTGTCTGCCCCATATTTTTAAGCTGTGTGTCAAACGTGCCCTTATCTCTCTGTATCCATCTCTTTTGCGTCTCATCGTAGCAGAACAGCCCCGCCGAGGCTTCCATATCACGGTCCCAGTTGTCGTCATGATAAGTATAGAAGAGCTTCAATTCATAACGGCCGTTCACATACTGACACTGCATCTGCGCCGCGGAAGGCTGGTAGCTCGTTGTGTCCGTTCTCCCCTTAACGGTCTTCGCAAAGTATCCCCCTTTCTTCGCGTTCTGCCAATTTGACTCCTCTTTGTTAAAATACTGTGTAAAGTCTGGTTCTGAGGGCGCGGGGAAATAGATTTCGCCCAATGTAAACTGATTGTTGGCATAACTCCACAGTTCCAGATTACCGCCCTCTATCACCTCATAGTAAACCGTACTCCGCTTATCCTCGTAGTATTGTTCCTGCTCATATTTCGGCGTATAACTCGTATAGTAGATACCGCTCCCGCTATAGTGGTCTGCTCCCGAGCCCTGTGTATATGTGATGGTCGGTATCACCCGGTATTTACCCGCTACCTGGGAGAACTTATCCCTTTTGTTGGTATCCAGCTTGATGTACATATTTTTTACATTGCCGATCTCACTCAGTTTCAGCGCCTGGTCATAAGGTTCGCTTTCCCCCTCATATTGTTTCGTTTCGCCGTTATACCCGTAAAGCTTTTCCAGACCGCCTTCCGTCTCCCGATACACACTGAATTTTACATTCTGCTCGGCAAATCCCCCAAGCGACATATCTCTGGTATTCTTTACCTTATCCACACCGAAGTTTGTGGTAAACGGCCCTGCTAACGTCGTCACCGTCTGCAGTTTCAACTCGCCCTCCAGATTTTTCTGTCCATTATATTGGTAAAGGATCTCCGGGGGATAGATCATCGTCTCAAGCTTGCCCGTATGTTCATACGCCGTGCCGATATAGGTACCGGACGCATCGCAGTGCCCCGGAGCCAGATAATCCTCTATCATCGCCTTCACTTCCGGGTGATCGACCAGATACCCGGTCTTGCCCGAACTCAGGGCAGACCATCCGACGCCGGCAGGCAGATCGGCTTTGGGTTCCAACGCCTGCAGGGAAAGCTGCCACGGCTTATTGATTGTTTCCACACCGAACATATCCGGCGTCACCCGCGTAGTTTTACCTTCCGAGAGGAAAACCATGATCTTATCGTTGCCTGTAGTGCCGTACTCCCTGATACGTGCAAAGAGCATATAATAATGAAACTTCGGATTATCAAAAGAGGCCGTAAGATCCGCCGACGCCCCCCATAGCAGCTCACCGTTTAAGTCGATATTTTTATTGCCCTCCACCACCTTAAAGCTAATGGCTCCCGGCACCCACCAGTCGTACTTTCTGCCGTAGGCGTTGTCGCACACGGAGAGCATGGAAAGCGCCTGCACCACAAAGCTGTGCGTGACATTTTCGTCCGAAGTCGGCGCACCCTTGTCAATTGTAAGCGTTACGCTGTTCGGTTTCTGGTCTTTGAGCTTCGCATAGGATACATCATAAACGCCCGGCTGATGAATTATCCATACCTCACTCCTGCCTTGCGGATTTCCCTCGTACACCACCTGTTTGTCGATCGTGGTATCGTCGCCGCACGCGCTGCAGACCTCTTCCAACTTATATCCCGTCACATCCGCAGTAATCGTATAGGTGCCGCCCGGCGATACCAAATACACGGTATTTCCCGCAGCATCCGTTTCTGTCCCGTCCGCAGTTGCGGAAAGGTTCACCGCTCTGACCCTCTTGATATGCACCGTCACGGAGCAGGTGGCCGGTTGACCGTCATCTCCCACCGCATTGGTCGTGATCTTCAGTTTGACATCCCCCGCCGGCTCATCCGTCGCTATCTGCAAAATACCGTTGTCCTTATCCGTAAACTTCGTGCCGCCCGAAGCGCTGTGCGATTCTTCGACAGACCACACCACGCTCCTGTCCGTTACGTTCTCACCCGTCACTCTGGGCGTGGAAAAATGATAGGTTTCGCCGGGTTCAATGATCACGCCCGAATCCCTGGCCGCGACGGAGATGGTCTTTTTCCTGTTGAGCGGATCAAGTTCGGCGTCGTTGACCCCTACCTTATTACGGATGGTGACGTTATTGGAGGTGACATACTCCTTGACGCCGTCCTCAAAGGTCAAGGCAAGCATGACCACGCGCTTCTCCTCGACCTGACTCAAATCCACCGAAAAATCCGTCACATGACTTGCCAGCGTAACCCACTCGTAACCGGGATCGCCGAAAATCGGCGCCGTTCCCGTCGTCGCATCCACTTCCGCATAAAAAAGAGTCTCCTCACTCTTATCCCAATAAAAATGATAGTTCTTGTTGCCGTTTCCATCCTCTATGATATCCGGACCGCCGCTGGGATTCTTGACTAACACGCCATTATACATCACCAGGCTCTTGTCCTCGGGGGTAAAGGCAAACTCAGCGTCTTTCAGCGCGTATACCGGGCTCCCGCTCGCGTCATAGCCCGCATAATTCACACTCCGGGTGGTATCGATCACCACATCCGACATCTGATTCAGGGCCAGCTGCGCCTCCTGCTGCACGCTGATATCACTGTTTCCCGCCGCATAGCTTCTGGAGCCGACCAGGATAAATCCGCACACAGACGCAACGACAATGGACAGGATCGCCACCGCAATCAATAATTCCACTATGGTGAAGCCTTTCTGATCTCTTTTCATACCCAATTCTTCCCCCACTACGCTTTTCGCGCATCGTCTTTACCGTATCCGCTCCTGCTGCCAGTCTTTACTGTCATAAATCCGCCACGGGTTACGGCACCACTTTTACCTCGGACTTACCCGTAAGCTTCGTCAATTCAATCTTATAATGTTTGCTTCCACCCTGTACAAAAATCGCCTTATAGATTGGATAAGTCGTTCCATCATCCGCTGTTCCCGTTATAAAACCACCGTTCGCGCGGTCAAAAAATATCGCTATTTTATCTCCCGCCGCAAGTTCCGTCTCGCTGGTGCCGTCCTGACTGTATGCCACCGTCACCCGCCGCGGACCGACCTTCTGCGGCTCCGACGGCACATAAGAACCGCTGCTGTCCATCACATACATTCGGGTGTACACATTTTCATTCCCGGCATCCCGATAAAGCTCCATGTATGCCGATGCCCTGCCCATCGTAGCCACCTTGCAATCCCCGATGGCACGCTGGATATCGTTCGCGGTACTTTTCGCATTGGCGCTGAAGATCAAAATAATCGAGTAAAAGACCGTGCCCATGATAGCTGCTATGATGGCAAGAACAATGACCAGTTCGATCAATGAATAACCGTTGTTATTAAAACGGCTGTTATTATTTTCCTGTCCGCTTCTTCTATGAAGTTTGCCTCTGTTATGCTTCGCTGCGCCCAAACTTCCGTGTCCTTCCTTTTTTCTATTTCTTGATCCAGTTCATATAGCGCACGATCTCGCTGTAGTCGAGCGCCAGATTGCCCTCAGCGTCCATATTCGGTGTCACCGCCCCGTTTAACAGACTGCCGCCGCCGTTCATAAACAGATCGATCGGCTTCTGATTGTCGCCGGTGCCGTCGTTCTTCCAAAACTCGCTGTTCGCCTCCAACACGTTCGCCAGTTCGGTAGCGCCGCGTTTGATCTTATGCGCGCCGGTCACGATAATCCTGCCCTTAGCGATGATCAGACCGGTAAAATCCTGATCCACCGTCACATTGCCGAGGCTGATAACCAGTCTTACTTCGCCGGGTCCGCCAATTGATGACAGCGTTGCGTCGTTTCTCGTTAGATATGCAAGCTGCCCGGACGAGGTCTCGTATTTCACATGGCTCGGGTTTCCCGGAAGACCTGCCAGATAATCTTCCACGTTGTCCGCCGTGCCACCCGGCTCCTTGCATTTGATAATGCTCTTAAACACATACTCCGCCGCCTTCTCCGGCTCATAAACACTCGGCAGATTAGGGTCGGCAAAGCCCGGAACCCCTCCCCCGTCCTTCAGGTTATAGGTTAAGCTGGTATAGTCTTTCCTGATCTGCGCGATGAGCTCATCCACGGTCGCACTGCCGGCTATCGCTTCGTTTTTCACTTCCTCCGCATTTTCACCGGTCTCCGTGTAGGCATTCGGGTCAACGGGCGCCGCCGGGTCTGTGCCCCCGCCGCCTTCTCCCGGCGTTCCCGTGCCGCCCGTTCCTGCCAGATTTAAGGTCGACTGATCCACGCCGGTCAGTAAAGTCACGCCGCTGTCCGTAAGGGCGCTGCTCACCAGGCTGTTACCGAGGATCGTATACTCTGTCATGGGGTCCGCAAAATCGCCGAGCTGAATACCACCGGAAAGATATCTGTTGAAATAGTTATCGATTTCTTCCCTGTTCGCATGGAAATCATAGTACTGCACAAAATATTTTTCCGCAGTGTCCTTATCCATGACCAGATAATAGTAGAGGAGCGTATCGCCCCGATAAGGCGCATAGACCTTACGGATGTATTTCATATCGTCCGCTGCCGTATGGCCCGGCACACTTGAACCCACGCCCATTTCCCGCAATGTTTTGCCGCCGAGACGGTAGACCGCCCTGTCAAAATCCACTTCCTTAAAGCCCACTCCGTAGGTTTTTTCATTCTCTTCCGTCTTGTCGTCTATTTTGCTCGCGTAGACGGGGTTCTGACCAATCACGCTCTCCCCATTCAGCGTGCCGATGCACTCCGCAGGTACCAGATATGCCACCTGACCGCCTTTGACGGCGATGGACTCTCCCATCATCACCGGCGGGCTCGACGACGTAAGGTCCGCCTTATCGCTCCCCATATGCCCCGCCGTATTGCCAAGGCGTGGACTGATATAGGAACGTCCCGCGAGCAGCAGTCTCGTCACCGCCGACATATCGACCGTGGAATCCCTGCCGTTTATGATGATGGCGCTGCTGACCGCAGGATCAGCAACCGGCTCTCCCGGCAGCCCGTTGAAGGCGGAATTGCCGTAACCGTAATACTCTTTCGTGAGCGCGACTCTGCTGCCCACACCGTCAAGTGTCAGATCGTTCGCCACATACACTTTGCTGTCAAGACTTGCCGTTCCGCTGTTTAAGTTGATATTTTTTGCATATAGGCGGTTATCCTCGCCCGGCACATCCCGGACGGTCAGGGCGGAAGAAGGTCCCTCCACCGTAATATCCCCTTTCGAGATCACGCGCAGGGCGTCCTCCAACACCAGACTCGTATTGTAGGTCTTGGTTATGCTTCCGTCCGTCTCCGTCTTTAAGCCAAGCGTAAGCCCGCCAATGCCGTTCTTATCCGCGCCCGCGTAGATACTGCCCTCCACCTGGGTAATGCCGGGACCCTGCAGCTCGACCCCCTGATTACCGATGAGGCTATACTGGTAGAGTCCGTCAATGGAACCCGTATTCTCAAAGACCAGCTTTGGCACATCCAGACGGATATCCGTCTTTACAATGGACAGTCTGTCATCGGCATCCGTGCAGGAGACATAGATATTTTTCAGGATAATGCTGTTGTTGTTTACCACTTCCATCTCTGGCGCGCCTTCGGCCTCACTCAGCGCGTTGCCATGATTCCATGCCGCCACATCCACGCCCGCAGTCCCTCCGGAGAAGTCCGCAATATCCACATAAGCCTCCAGAATCGACCTGTTATAGCGGATCGCGCCATAGGAGGGGTCCTTGAACTTATCAATCAGGGTATCCATATAAGTAGTCATAAAGAGGTTGGAACGCGCCGCCTCAGAGTCCAGATTATCCCAGTTTGCCAGCACATCCCGGTAAGCAACGCCCACAGCCCCGGCGGATTCCCTGCGCAGTCCCGACATGATCTGCTCCACCACCTCCTCGGCGGTGTAAAAGCTGTTCTTGTTGCGGATATCCGCCACCTTGATCATATAGTTCATGTAGGCCATCCAGAGCAGGGTAGTAGCCAAAATCCCGATCATTGCCATCGCGATAATCACAATGACAATGGCGGAACCTCTGTCGTCCCGTTTCTTCTTTGCCCACTGATAAAGCTGTGCAAACTTACCGCCCGTTCTTTTCATACCCATACCCCATTATTTCCCGCTCATACCATTTCCTGCGTCTGTCGATACAATTTTATAACGCATGCTAATTATCCAATCATTACGACTGCATTTTTTTTGTCAATTCGTTGTACTTCCTCCTATCACGACCATCCGTTTATCAAGCGGAAAACCGCTCGCCGCCGCCCCTTCTTCGTAAACGCTGACCTCCACATCGTAAATCAGCTCTGTAATCTCGCCGGGGTCCGGATCTTTGCCCATGGGACTGCGCACGCCGTCCAACGTAAAGATATTCATGCCGCTTGTGCCACTTAAATCCATGTGTGTTCCGTTTACGGTAAACTGTGCCGGAAGCTCCAGATTCGTGCCGGGCGCACCGGCAAGATACTTCTCTCCCACCAAATTCAGACCCAGATTGGTCTTTAAGGTAAACTTATCCTTGTCAAAATGCGGCTCATTGACCTCGACGTCAACGTGATAGAACTGCTCCGCCGACAGTAACTGCGGATCGCTCAGATACTCCGGATCGCTCAGATCGGGAATCTTCTGCCCGGGATTCGCCGGATCGTCTATCAGTTTCTCATACCGCTGCTTCGCAATCAGGAGATTTAAATCCAGGCCCGAGTCGTTGTTTATGATAATCTTATCGGGTGCAGACGCGCCGTAGAGCGGATAGTAAAAAATGTTGACGTTGAGCTTTCCGTCCTTTGTCCTGGCAATGCTGCCGCGCGGCATCTTATTCACAACGATCCCGGCGTCAATATCCCCATAGGTTGGTACAGGCACATTTATCCCGTTGATGTCTTTATAATGAAACATATATTTCTGCGTGACCGCCATATCCGCCTTCGGATCTCCGTTTTCATCGACCTCACCGCTGACCGAGAGATCTACGATGATTTCTCGACTGATCTGGTCAAAAAAAGCGGGGGCATTCTTATAGCAGACATAGTTCGCCGAAAGCGGCGTATTTTTCTTCCATAGGCTCTCATACGCATCGTCAAGATCCGCATCCGCAACCCCGGATGCCTTGAGTTTCGCCTTGACAGCCGACTTCATATTCGTATCCTTAAAGACACTGTCCAGCACCGCCCGCCTAATCTTCGTTGACTCTGCAAAAGTACCGTTTTCTTTATCGATGCTTCTGGCGTCCGCTAAAGCTGCGTCGTTAAATATACCGTCGTGTTTGCGGATATTTTTAAACGCACCACACATCGTACACTTTTCACCGTCGAAAAAAGTCTGTTCGTAGATATGGCTATGGGAAGCGAAACGTGCAGGGTCCATATACCCCCTGGCATCCACCACGATCTTGGCGTCGAACTTACTGCCCTGCATATTTAGCTCTTTCATGCTGAACACATAGAGCCCCGGCGCAGCATTCCCCGCACCGTCCACCTCCAACGTGGGCTCCTCCGCCACGCCGCCCTTAATCATCCTGCTGTCGATCACATAGAAACCGTTCGCAGGCTTATCAAACTGTTCCTTGATCTCATTGATATCGTATGCTTTGAGTCCCTCCATGATATCCTGCGCCGCCGTAGTCGCCCGCAGGGTCTGTCTGGACTTGATGTTGAGCCTGTTGGAAGATAAAAACAGGTTCAGAAGCGGAATCACAATGATGGAAAGAATAACAACCGCTATTAATAGTTCCAGCAGGGAAAAGCCTGCATCTTTATTCAGTTTTCGGCTTTCTGCTGCTGTCGTCATATTTACTGCGCCTCCGCGCCTTCCTCCAGATCAGGAAGACTTTCCTCGCTGCGAACCACTCTCGTGCCAAAGATGTTGTTGGTGCCAAGAAGCACGCCGCCAAAGTCGGGCTCCTCGTACTCCTTGCCCTCCTGTCCGGGTACACAGAACAGATCCACTGCCGTGGAACCCTTCAAAAGCCCCGTCTGATCATCGTAAACCACCGTCAGGTTGTTAATGACCATGCGGTCAGTCTGCATACAGATATTTTTCACACTGCGTTTTAAGCCCTCATAAGATACTTCGTAATTGATGGTTGCTCTGCGGTACATCAAATTAAAAGGATTCGCGCCGGACGCATCGTGTGTCACATCCGCTTCGACCGTTGTGGGATCCTGCGTTCCCGTAGCGTCCTCGATTTCTTCCACTTCCGCGATCTCGTAGGTAGCGTCAGGCATATCCTGCTGCTGCGCCTCCACTATGGGCACTTCCAGAAGGGCGTCTATGGTGACGGACTCCACCTCCATCGGAGAAAGCAATTCCTGATTGATCGCCAAAAGGATCGCGTTTTCCTCGCGCACATCCACCGGGAAAAGCTGGTAGATTTCTTCCATCTCCCGACGCATCCGCGCCGTCTCGCTCTCGTAGGTGTCACGGTTTTCCGACTTATTCTGCAGATCCGCGATCCGGTTCTCCAACTGCTTATTCTCCTGCGCAAGCGCCTCGTTTTTTTCCGTTGTCGGCTGAAATACAAACACATAGGAACAAACAGCAGCCAAGATTCCCAGAAAACCAACCAACAGCAATATATCTCTCTTTGAAACCTTCATCTCGCCTGCCTCCTATTCCGCTGCTGCAGCCGCATCCGCGTCTGTTCCGCCGTCTTCTGTATCTTCTGTCTCCTCGGGCGGCTCATAGCCCACTGCCTGATAAGGCGCCGTCACCGTAAAGTTGACTGCATGCTCGCCGCTCTCCTCATTCTCCTCCTCGACGATGGAGGTCACCGTCACCTTATCCGGTACCAGGGAGTGGAAGGTACGCATCTGCTCCACCGTCTCACCCACATCATCTTTCGTCTGCACCTTCATATTGATGCTAATCTCGAAAGTATTGCTGGAAAACGAAATGACATTTACATTGGAGGGCAGCTTATCCTCCAGCTCTCCCAAAAATTCTTCCAGCTCCTCGTTCCTGCTCTCCGTTGCATCGTACATGGCGCCTACCATGGCACGCTGCGTCTGCACTGCGACATATTCATTATAAATGGGGATAATATCCTCCAGGCTGCCCGCCTGCGTCTTTAGCTCCATATTCGTCTTCGTCAGCTTTGCATAACCGACCATTGGAATCGCCGCCAGAGCGGCTGCTGCCGCCAGACCAACGCCAAAGATACTGTAAGCAAGGGGCGCCCAGTTTGTTCCCTTTTCCGCGCTGCTGCCTGCTTTGCCCCTTTTCTCCTTGCTGCGCTTCTCCGCCTCCTGCTTAAAATCAAGCGGTGCGACAGCGGCGCCCACACAGGCTATGTACTCACTGAAACACTCATTCTTAAAGTTACGCATCAGGTTCCAGCCTGCCGCTTCCTTTAAGACCGACACCGGCATATTGACTTCCTGCGCAAGCAGCTCGCTCATGCCCTTAAAGTCTGCGCCGAGACCCGTAATGAGAATCCTTTCGATGCCCTCGCCCGAAGTCCTGGACGCATAGTAGTCAATGACTCGGGAAATACCGTTGACCAGCGGCACGATGGCATCCATCACATCTTCTAACGCCTTGGTTTTGGCCGTCCTTACCGTCGGCTGGGGCTCCGGTCTGCCAATATGTGCTTCCTCTGTCTCGGCATGCTCTGTCTTTGATTTATCCTCCAGCGTGATACACTCGTTTCGCTGCAGCACGCGGATCGCCTGTTCCACGGAAGTGACTTCGCCCCAGCAGAGCGTGCTCATTACCGCCTCCATGACCTCCTCCACGCCGTAGGAGACGTTTCTGGTAAAGGTCATCACGGAATCCTCCACCGCCATCACCAGGGAAGACCTCTCGTCTATTTTAACGATCATGTGCTTGCCTTTCGCACATTCCTCCTTCATCACCTGATAAATACTGTTGCTGGCATAGTCGATGGCGGCAACCTCCAGCTTCAGTGCCTTTGCCAGCTCGTAATAACCCGACAGAAGCTGCGCCGGCACCGCAATCACCATCAGTTTATACTGCTGCGAGTTCTTTTCACCGACCGTTCCCAAGATCGTATAAGAAAGCTGATACTGGCTCAAGTCCACCGGGAAATAATCCGAAGCGTTGGCGTTGACCACGTCCGCGATCCTGTTTTCCTTTACAAAGGGGATCATGACTTCACGACTGGCGATTTTCGAGGAAGTAATCGTAAACACCACCTGTTTGGTCTTTACATGATTCACCGCGAGAGCGCGCTGTAAATTCGCTACATATTCGGGGGTCGCGTTCAGCGCACCATCATTGATGATCTCCGCGCCGTTTGCCACCGTAAAGCTCTTATAGATCCTGTGTGTCTTCGCCTTGTAGTCTACCTCACAGACCTTAGTCAGCGAATATCCGATCTCAATCGTGATCGCTCTGGAAGCCATGTTCCATTTCCTCCCTCATTTCGCCAAGCGCTCAAAAACGCCTGCCGATATTCTCATCTATAAAGTGACAATAAACCTGCCGGGGATTCCCGCAGGTGTATTTCCTAAGTTTATTCATCTATTTGTCTGTCCGCACGCCGCGCAGCACATCTTATATAAAACTTCCGAGGTACCAGTTTATCAACCGCTCGCCCCACAGCGCCGCTATCATGACGCCCATCGATAAGTAGGGTCCCATCGCCAATACATGCCCCTCGCCGCTTACTTTCATGCGGATCACATGGATGACTGCACCCAAAACACAGCCGAGCAGAAAAGCCAAGATAATCAATTTCCAGCCGAGCAGCAGTCCGCAGGCTGCCATCAGTTTCACATCGCCGCCGCCGATCGCTCTGCCGCCGGTGGCATAATATAAAATCGCTAACACAATACTGACAGAAAGGGAGCCGATCAAGTAGGTAAGGATATTGGAGAAGTCCGTCGCCGCCCGGATCAGCCCCAGTGCCAGTATAAACAGATTGATTCCAAAAGGAATCTCATAAGTCCTAAAATCGATCACGCTCAACACAAGGAGCGCGGAAGCCATCAGGCAGTAGAGTAGGGATTCTATGCCAAGGCCGCCTGTCCATACAATACAAACGTACAAGATTCCGTTCGCCGCCTCAATCAGAGGATACTGGACAGAAAGTTTCGCGCCGCATTTGCGACATTTCCCCCGCAGGGCCAAAAAGCTCAGCAGTGGAATCATATCGTACCATTTGAGATGATAGCCGCAGCTCATACAGTGGGAGGAGGTCTTTACGATATCCTCTTTCTCCGGGATACGATAGATGCAGACGTTTAGGAAGCTGCCGATCACGATGCCGAAGAGAAATATGATGCTCAGTAGTATGATATCCGGTGCCATGTGCTGTCCTTTGCGGGAAAATTTGTTGGTAACGTATTACCCCCCCCCCATGCAAAAATGCGTTTTTTGAAGTTCGCGTTTGTGCACAGGGAGCGAGGGGTTACGTCGTGTTTTTATGCCTTAAGTATGTTATCTTTTTCTGTGTCCGCTTGCTTTTTATCAGGGAGTGCTAGGAGTGCTAGGAAGCTTTCCGTCAACCCCAACGTCACCAGTACTCACTACATGCCATACTTTTTTAGCACTATCATATTCTAATGCAATATTAATACTCGCTGCCTTATATCCCGTGGACGTAATCTTGCAACCTTTTGCAGAATCGTCGTCCATAAGACCTTCTCCATTAGTAGTGTTGATGAATTTCTGAAGGTCAGTGGAAATTGCAACATCCGTGCCACCGGAACCCTTTGTCATTGTTAATGTTCCAGTCAGCGATACATCGGGATCCGCCGCAATTACCTGCATTGCGTCAATGTAGCCCTGAATGCTTGCCTGATCTGCTGCAAGTCTTGATTTCTCCACATACTTCAGGTACTGAGGAGCCAGTACCACGATCAGGATCGCCATGATCGCGATAACGATGATCAGCTCGACGAGGGAGAAACCTTTGTTGTTCATGTTCTCTTTCTTCATTGTTTCCTTCTCCTTTTCCTTATGATTCTTTGTTGCTTTGTTATTGGTTACTCTATCTTAAACGCGGCTGTTCCCTACTCAGGCGCGTTTAATTCAAAAAATATCCCTGCTTTATTATACAAGGAACGCATCATAATATTTCATCAGCATCTCGTCTGTTGTACTGTAAAAATTCTCTCCAACGAAATAATCTGTCAATTCCTCAATACAAAACTGCAGTTCCCCCAAACGAAACTTATTTTTGGGATCTGCACACGTCAATTCAAGCAATTCCACCGCTTTTTCATAGAAACGTTTCTTTTTATCTTCTTCCTTTCTATTTTTATACTTAATGGCCCGATTGACTTCACTGCCAACATTGGAAATCTGTTCCCCGATTCCCATTTCAAACCATCTCATAGCTCTATCCACTGATGTACAACCTCCACAATCTTTTCTCTTGCAATCGGATCAGCCACATATCTCCCTGCTCGTGGAAATCCCGCTTCCCTGTTCCTCGGAGGATTGATAAGAGAGTCAAACTCTATCTCATAATCATCCAACAAAATATTGATTCCATATAAATCTTTATTGTCAGATCCGTCATCTAATAAATACTTTTCCAAATCAGAGTGTAATTCCGCATTGATTGCCAACAGCCCTCTTTTAATATCAACAACACCTTTAATCATATCTTCAAAAAAGGATTCCTTTTCACCAAGCGTTTCTAATTCATTCAGCTTTTCTTTCATAATTCTTTCTGTAAGAATCAGCATAATAAATCACCTCGATAAAACTACGAACGTCTTACAGGTTATCCAGTGCCGCGTACATCGTCACCATAGGCGCCATCACCGCCGCAATCAGGATACCGACGATACCCGCCAGTACGATGATGATCATGGGCTCCATCGCTGCCATCAGAGACTGCACCGCCATCTCCACTTCTTCTTCGTAGTAGTCCGCCAGTTTGTTGAGCATATCCTCGGTGGAACCGGCCTCCTCACCGATGCGCATCATATGATAGACCATGGGCGGGAACAGGCCGCAGGTCTGTACAGGCTGCGATAAGGGCACGCCGACCATGATCTGCTCCAGCGCCGCCTTTAAGGCTTCCTTAAACCAGATATTCGTCATAGTGTCCGAAACGATGTCCACCGCCTCGATCAGAGGCACACCCGCCGTCAGAAGGGTGCTGAGTGTCCGCGCCATCTGTGCGCTGGCTGTTTTTACCACCAGATTCTTAATCGCGGGAATCTTTAACTGCAACTTGCCGAACACATGCTTACCGGAATTGGTCTTTGCATATGCCTTAATCACGAATACGACAGCCACAACGACCGGGATGATTATGTACCAGTTGTTCTGAATAAAATTACTTAAGCCCACCACTGCCAGCGTGATTGCCGGGAGCTCCGTATCTAACTGCTCAAACATATCCATATAGCGCGGAATGACGAACACCAGCATAACGATCACGACCACCACCGCGATCAAAGCTACCACGATCGGGTAGATCATCGCCTTCTTAACCAGCGCCTGCGTCTTGGCCGATTTTTCAAACTGGATCGCCATGCGCTCCATCGCCGTATCCAGACTACCGGATGCTTCGCCCGCTCTGGCCATCTGTACCAGAAGCTCCGGGAACACCGCCGGGTGCTCTGCCAGCGAATCCGCGAAACTCTCACCTTTTTCCACGTCGGCACGCACCGCGTAGAGGGCTTTTTGCATCTTTTTATTTTCCGTGGAATCCGCCAGCATATTCAAGGTCTCAATAATCGTGACACCTGCTCTGGTGATGCTGGCAAACTGTCTGCAGAACACTGCCATATCGCGGGGCGTCGGTTTGCTGCCAAAATCAAAGCTGATATCCTTGGTCAGCATATTCTGTTCTGTCAATTCCAGCACAATAAGACCCTGATTTTTCAGATCCCTAAGCGCGAGATCCTTATTATCAGCGTCTCTACTGCCTTTTACTTCTTTTCCGCTTTTATCGATCGCGACATATCCCCAGACCGCCATAGCATCTCCTCCGTATTTCCCCTTATATACCCAGATACAAGAGTTTGCCCGCGACCCCTGACAAATGTCAGAGATAATAGCGCCGATTTCTATCTTTCGGTACTAATCCGTCTTATAGCTTTCACTATAGCACTTTTTTCCTATAAATGCAAGCCGCCGACACCTATCAAATCACTTAAAATGTAAATATTCACTTTGCCAAATATTGAAAAAAGAAATTATCCTCAACACTCCCCGAAAAATTATTACTCAAAAGGAGCTTCTCTCCGGAAGAAGTCGGATTGTCTATCTCACTGCAGTCTTGATAGCATTGTATCGTAATGTCTACGCTCCGTCCAGACTGTAGGGAAGAACCAGCATAAGCGTTGTGTGCCGCTTTCTGCCATAATACAGAAACAGGCTCCAAATCAGCAGTCCAACAACCGCTCCGCTTGCCAATGCAGAAAACGGCAGTGATGCCCGTGGAAGAATCGCATAGTCACAATAAATATCCGTCAAAACCGTATCCGCCGGCAAGACCAGAAACGTATAAATCAGCCTTACCGGGAGGGAATTGCTTACCGTTTCGAGCTTAGCCTCCGCCACAGCATAGGTATCCGCCCTCGGCATGATCATCCAAATCACACCGAGTGCTGCTGCCAGGAGCGCCGCCAGCCCCCAAATTCGCCTGTCCGCAACGTATCCACGCACCGTGGTCCAAATCGACCGCTTGTCAACACCCGCTCTCACCTGCCAGCTCTGTTTCTGCGTGCCCTCCTTCCAAATCTCCCACAGCCAGACAATTGCCAGGCCGCCCGCAAGGACAAGCCCGTAAGCCATGGTCATGCACAAAAGAATCAACGCCGCCACATATCTGCCGGGCCGCTCGTTCCTGTGCCGATAAGACATCGCCACCAGCACAAACGCAAGCGTCATCACGCAGTACACTCTGGAGATCACGCCGTATTGATAAAAGAAAAAGTAGGTAAACGGAAGCAAAAGCCGTACCAGCCTGGGAAAGGGCGCACACCGCAGGATCAGAAACACCGCTGTTCCCATAAACAAAAGGCTCACAAGCGTCAGGGACAGCTCATAGGGCGCTCCCGCCTTCGCAAACGGCATCAGGATCAGATGCCACAGCGGCGGATGCCCCTCGTAATGAGTCGTTTCCAAAAACAGTGTCCGCAAAGAAACAGAGCGGGCAATCTGCCATGCCTCCGCCTCGTCAAAGAAAGGCTCGTGTACGAGCGCCATCCCCAGATGCGCAGCCGCATACACAAAGAGCACGATGATTTCAGGGATTTTCCCCGGGATCATTTCGACCTTATGTGCAAAAGCCGCCATCCTGTCTGCTGCCGCAAACAGGGTAACCCCTATTTTATGTAAAAGCGGGTATTTCTGCTTCATGCTCTCTTTCATATCCTTCCCGGTACAGGTGGTCAGCCTCCTCCTCTTTCAGTCGGAAGCAATTCTGCAGCATACCTATGATATATTCTTTGGACTGCTTCTGCATGATAGTCTCTTTCACAAATGCAGTCGCGCTGCGGATTTTTTCCTCCTGCATCCCTTTCTCCATTCCCTCTTTTATTCCTTCTTTTATTCCCTGTTCTCTTCCTCTCTGCACAAATTTATCAACCACTTCACACATTGTCACTCTGCCTCCTTTCTTTTGATATTCCTGCATCATCCCAATATTATTGATAAAATCTACATCTCCCGTCAATGCACACAACATACGCATTGTCCCCTCTACATCTGTAATTTCCTGATCTGTAGGCTCATACGCCTTACCTTCCGCCAGATAATCAACCACCACCCTCATATCACTCAGAAATCTCTGTCTGATTTCCAAAGGCAGACACCTCATCGAATACATATGCAGACAGACGTTATTGATATATCTTTTTGCCTTACGATGAATCTTTTTTCTGCGAAAGAACCTAAGCAAATCAAGGCTGGCGTTCCATGCCGTCTCTCCCCAATACAGCACCAGCGTGATCGCCGGATAGGTATCCTTTCCATCATACTGCTGCCTGTAAATCGCTCCTTCATATCCCGCCTTGCGGAGCAGTATCCTATAATCCGGTTTGGACTGATTTTCCAGCGTATACTGCAACACAATCCTGCCGTTTCTCATTTCATACTTACTCACATCATTATACTGATTATGCAGCATTCCCTGCGCAGCAGGATACAATGACTCTGTCGGCGCAGACTGCAAATCTTTCGGCAAAATCACTTGCTCTCCCTCAAAAATAAAGGCATTGATGATGTCTGCAAAAACTTCCAGGCTGCCCTCAAACTGTTTGGCCGCCAAATCTTTCTGTCCCATTGACTTCTCCTTTCAGTACACAGAGTCATCGGGACTTTCCCTTTCCTGTTTATCGCCCTGCAAACTCTGCCTTTGTCTGTGAAATTATGGCAGAATCTGCCAGAATACCTGATGCGGATACGACACCCGCCGATAGAATCAGCCGGTCTCATGCGCCATGATGACCGGCTGCTTTGCTATAAGAATATATCCTGCAGAAGGATTTGTCAAGCTTTTTTGCAAAATTTATAAACACTTTTTAGTATATCACGTGTTTCTTAACTACAGATCAAATGATACCCTCATCATCTCCTGCACGGAGGTAATTCCCTCCAACACGTACTTGGTGGCACTCATACGCAGGGTATTCATCCCCTCCTCCAGTGCCTTATTCTTGATATCCTCCGCCGTTGCGCCCTTACCGATAATGGTCTTTAAAGGCTGTGTCACCTCCATGATCTCATAAACACCGATACGACCCTTAAAGCCCGTGCCCTCGCATCTTGGACAGCCGCAGGGCTCGTAGATTGTCACATCCTCATCCGGTTCCAGCATTAACATCTCCAGTTCTTCCGCATCCGCCTTTTTCTGTCGTTTGCACTCGGGGCAGAGTCTGCGCACGAGTCGCTGGGCAATGACGCCGATGGTAGCGTCCGCAATCAGATAAGGCTCGATTCCCATATCCGCCAAACGGGTAATGGTGCTGGCCGCAGAGTTCGTATGCAGGGTCGAAACCACCAGGTGTCCCGTGATGGAAGCCTGCACAGCGATGGAAGCTGTCTCCTGATCTCGAATCTCACCGATCATGATGATATCCGGGTCCTGACGCAGAATAGAACGCAGGGCGGACGCAAAGGTCAGGTTCGCCTTGACATTGGTCTGCACCTGATTGATACCGTCGATATTTGCCTCCACCGGGTCCTCAACGGTAATGATATTCACATCTTCTTTATTCAACTCACTGAGCGCCGTGTAGAGGGTGGTGGACTTACCGCTTCCCGTAGGTCCCGTCACCAACAGGATTCCGTGCGGGTGCTTGAGGATATGGTCGAATTTTTTCAGCTCGTCAGGCTTAAAGCCGAGCTGGCTCTTTTCCCTGGTCAGCGCATTCTTGGAGGTAAGACGCATAACAATCTTTTCCCCGTAAACGGTCGGCAGGATGGACACACGGATATCAAACTCCTTCCTGTCCACAACCTGAGTGATACGGCCGTCCTGCGGTTTTCTTTTCTCAGAGATATCCATGCCGCCGATGATCTTGATACGCGCCACGATCGCCGGCAGAAGTCTGATGCTGTAGACTGCCTTTTCATAGAGGGCGCCGTCGATACGGTAACGGATCCGCACCTGCTTCTCCATCGGTTCGATATGGATATCGGAGGCACGCTGTCTGACAGCCTGGTCGATCATGCCCTTGACAAGCTGTACAATGGGGGAGTTGTTGACATCCTCACTGTACATATCCTCCTGCTCGATCATCTGGCTCTCTTTTTCTCTGGTATACTCCTCCAGTGCGGAATTCACCTCCGCCTGCCCGTAATACTGATCGATTGCCAGCATGACGCTGCCCGTGGTGGCAACGACAGGCTCCACCTGCAGATTGGTTATGATATTGATATCATCCATTGCTCCGATATCCATAGGATCGGACATTGCCACACGGAGCACGTTCATGTTGTCCGGCGAATACTCAAAGGGAATCGCCCGATGCTTCTTTAAGACGTTCGCAGGCACAAGCTCCAGAATTTCCTGTGGAATCTCGGTGTTCTGCAGATCCACCATGTCATAATGGAACTGTTTACTCAGCGCTCTGGCGATATTTTCCTCGGTGGTGATGCCTTCATCAACCAACGTCTCACCCAGCTTGCGTCCGCTGCCTTTCTGCCGTTCCAGACCTCTTTGCAGATCTTCCTCCGTGATAACGCCGTTTTGCACGAGCACGTCTCCCAGACGCACCTTTTTTCTGTTATAATCCATAGTTACCTCCATGTCGGAGCATCTTTTTGCGACGGCACGCGAGCAAAATCTCAAATTTTGCTCTGCGCTTCCGAGTTTGTGGCTCCGACACAAACTCGCGATTGAAAAATAAGGTCATCAGACTTATTTTTCAATCTTACCTCCATGTCAAAGCAATAACCTGCAACGTCGCCTTTACAAAACCTTATTCTGCATCCCGTCCGGATCCTGGGCAAACTGAATCGCCATATCCCTGTCGATCTTTCCTTCATAAAACAGCTGAATAATGGCATCGTCCATGGTGATCATTCCCATTTTACGGTTGGTCTGCATGACGGTTGCCAGCTGATGCGACTTTCCTTCCCGAATCAGATTTCTTACCGCATGGTTTGCGTGCATGACTTCAAAGGCCGCCACACGGCCCATGCCGTCCATTGTCGGGATGAGCTGCTGGGAGATCACGGCCTCCAAAACGTTTGCAAGCTGTACCCTGATCTGCTGCTGCTGAAAGGGCGGAAACACGTCGATCACACGATCCACAGTGCTTGCCGCACCGATGGTGTGCAGGGTGGAAAGCACGAGATGCCCTGTCTCTGCCGCCGTGATTGCGACGCTTATGGTCTCGAAATCACGCATCTCACCGACCAGAATCACATCCGGATCTTCACGCAGGGCCGCCCGCAGCGCATTGGCATAACTCTGAGAATCCAGCCCGATCTCTCTCTGATTTACCATCGCCATCTTATGCTGATGCAGATACTCGATCGGGTCCTCCAGTGTGATCACATGGGCATCCCTGTTATTGTTGATCTTATCAATAACGGCGGCAAGCGTTGTGGATTTACCGCTTCCGGTAGGTCCCGTCACCAGGATCAGTCCTCTTTTGCGCTCGTAGAGATTGATAACAGATTCCGGCACGCCCAATTTCTCCGGCGCGGGCACCTGCGTACCCACCAGACGAAGCGCCAGAGCGGCTGAGCCTCTCTGCTTGTAGACATTGACACGGTAACGCCCAAGCTCGGGTATGGAAAAAGACATATCATACTCTCCCCGCTCCTCGAAGCGTTCTTTCTGTACATCGTTCATGATTGAATAGGCGACCTCCAGCGTATCCTGAGGTGCCATCCTCTCATAGTCCATGGTAATCAGGTTCCCGTTTACACGCATCTTAGGCGGTATTCCCACCGTGATGTGCACATCCGATGCACCGGCTTTATTTGCCGACTGCATGATCTCCTGTATCGTTGGCATTTTTATCTTCCCCCTCCATACCGTAACTTATTGGCGTATCATTAGATGATCGGAACCTCCACGTATTCCGCCTCCTCTATCATAATCCCGTTTTTCTTCAACAACTCCACATCCATCACGTGGCGATTATCTAACGTCTTCATGATATCCTTAACTTTCAGATCTTCGTAAAGCTCATCCGCCAGATCCACGATGCTGTTATCGCGAAACATCAAAAGCATCGGTCTTAAGATATCCGCCTCATTTGCCGCAAGGACAAGCGCTTTCTCCCCTGTGTTCAGTTCCACGCTGACACCGGGCGCCAGGATATTGATAGATTGAATAAGCGCTTCCACGACCTTGGGATGAAAGATCTCGGGGTTGTCCAACAGATATTTGAGCGCCTCAACTTCCGATGCCGGGTCCGCATCCATTTTCATGGCTGTCATCTTGTCATAGGTCTCCGCCACGGCAAGCACCCGCGCACCGTTCACCAGTCTGATTGCCGAAATATCCTCTCCTCTGCGAAAACCGTACAGCATCTTCTGGGACTGCGCACAGATACGTTTGATATTGGGTTTGGTGGAAAAGGCGGTATCCAGAAGCTCATGCCCCGCCTGCTCCCTGACCTCCGGCGGCATATCAATAAGAGCGCCGCCCGCAGCCTCCTCCGCCTCAAAACGCATCATCTTGCCAATGTCGTGAACAATGGCCGCCTGCACGGTCTCCATCTGCTCCTCCACCCTTATATTCATAACATGTGTTATCATCGCGCAGAGAATCGCGACATTCAGCGAGTGCTTATATATGTAATCTTCCTTGCTGCGCAGATTCTGCATGAAGTTGATCTTTGCATCCAAATGCCCGTAGTTTTTAATGATATTGGAAGCAATCATCTCCGTTCGCTGCGGACGCCCGCTCTCCACGATGGCATTGAGTTCCTCCATAATCGAAAACACTGCCATTGTCTGAAAACGCTCAAATTCCACGTCCGCTCTGGTCATGGGCGGCACAGGCTCCGCAGGCTCCAGAATGAAAATCCCCAATAAGCCAAAATTTTTCACACTATTGATGCCCTGCGCAGTCAGTTTGGAGTTTCTCTCGTAGAGCAGAACACCATTCTTATTGTAAATAGGACGCGCCAGTCTCATGCCTGTCTTCAAATCCTCGCTCTTGATAAAACGCATTGTCCCACCTCCTCTATCTCATATCCGTTCCTAATACTCGAGTTCACGAAGTGAATCTCGCGAAGAAAATTCTAAAAGAATTTTCTTCAGCTATATCCTTCCCGCAGCTTTTCTAACGCCCGTTTCTCGATCCGTGACACATAACTTCTGGATATGCCGAGTCTGTGGCCGATTTCCCGCTGAGTGATCTCACGGCGGCCGCCAAGTCCGTAACGCAGGGTAATGATCTCCCGCTCTCTGTCTGTGAGCCGTTCACCGATCAATCCTTTAAGGCGCGCCAGTCTGTCTTGCACTTCCATCCTGTCAACCACGTCTGTCTGTTCCTGTTCAATGACGTCTAAGAGGTTGATCTCGTTACCCTCCCTGTCCGTACCGATCGGCTCATAAAGGGATATCTCTCTGGAAGTCTTTTTCTTTGCCCGAAGAAGCATCAAAAGTTCATTGTCAATACATCGCGAAGCGTATGTGCTAAGTTTTCCCTTGCCCGCATCAAAAGAATCGATTGCCTTGATCAGTCCGATCGTTCCAATGGAAATCAGATCTTCCATATCCTCATCCACGTTCTGGTATTTTCTGGCAATGTGTGCCACCAGGCGGAGATTGCGTTCTATCAGGATCCTTTTTGCTTCCCCGCGTTCTCTTTCGCTGCCCGTTTTAAGCCGCCCTAAACAGACGGCCTCCTCCTTTGCAGAAAGTGGCTGGCTGAATGTTTTCAAAGGGGAGCCTCCAAAGACCATTTACTCTATTCTATGAGCAGGCGGCTCCCTGAGTGCCTTTCCATCTGTCCCAATTCTAATCAGGCTTTTCCTTTATTTTATATTATAGTATGTTATTTCGATAAATTCAATAGAATCCACGGAGCAAACGAGAACTCAAAGAAGGAATGCCGCAAATACCACATTGCTCACGTCGATCCCAAGAGGCGTCAGAAAAAGTCTTCCATCCATGCGCACAAGCAGGCCCTGTTCCAAAAGGCGCTCAACCGTCTCCCCGTAGACCTCATTCACTGAAATGCCGAAAGTTTCCCGAAACACCGCTTCTGAAACGCCCTCTATCAGGCGCAGTCCCAGAAACATAAATTCCTCCATCTGCTCCTGTAGCGTGAGAGGCTGTACCTCCCGGCTTCCTGATCTTCGCAGGCATTCGGCAAAGTCTTCCATTCCGACGGCTGTTTCCGGCACACGCAGCTTTTTTTCAATCTGCCTCAGTTTCTCCACGCAGGCACGGTAAGCCGCCATCTCCTCCGGATTTTTCCATCTCACATTGCTGACCATGGAGGAAGCTCCCAGCCCCAGCCCCAGATAGTCGCCGTGCTGCCAATAGACCTTATTATGGCGGCATTCTCTGCCTTCCCGCGCGTAGTTGGAAATCTCATAGCGGTGATATCCTGCTTTTGATAACACCCGTTCTGTCATATAATAGAGTTCCCGTTCTTCATCCTCGTCGGGAAAAACATAATTCTTTTGGTTTACATAAAGTGGAGTTCCTTCTTCCAAAATCAGGCTGTAAGCGGAGATGTGCTCCGGAGAAAGGGCGCACACCTGCGCAAGCGTCTTTTGATAGGAAGCCGCCGTCTGCCCCGGAAGCGCCGTCATCAGATCGACATTGATATTGGAAAAGCCTGCCTCCCGCGCTGCCCGATAGGTCTTCAAAAACGTTTCATAGTCGTGAATGCGTCCGATCCGCGCAAGCTCGTCGTCATCTGCAGATTGTAAACCGATACTGAGGCGATTGATACCACATGTTATGTAATATGCCAGTTTCTCGCAGTCCACGGTGCCGGGGTTGCACTCCACGGTGATCTCCGCATCCTCCGCCAAAACAAAGGACGCCCTGACAGCGTCCATGATCTGACCCATCTCCTCCGCGGGAAGCAGAGAAGGCGTGCCGCCGCCGAAAAAGACAGATATCACCCGATATTTTTTATATGCCTGCGCGTGGAGGGCAATCTCGGTGCAGAGTAGGTTTACATAATCTTGCATGCCTATAGTCCCCGCTGTGCCGCTGTCGCCTGTGCGTCGTTGGTTTACATAACTTCCGCTCTGTATCCCCTCTTTTTCTCGTGCCCGTTCTTGGTTTACATAACTTATGTCATCAACAGGAAAGGACAAAAAGTCGCAGTAAAGGCATTTTCTCACACAAAATGGGATGTGGATATACAGGCTCAACTCTCTCATCGCGCGCTCCTATCAGTCGTCGTCTAATTTCAGCACGCTCATAAAGGCGCTCTGCGGAATCTCCACGCTGCCGACCTGGCGCATCCGCTTCTTGCCCTCCTTCTGCTTCTCCAACAGTTTCTTTTTACGGGTGATGTCACCGCCGTAGCACTTGGCGAGGACATCCTTTCTCATGGCTTTCACGGTCTCTCTGGCAATGATCTTGCCGCCCACCGCCGCCTGGATGGGGATCTCAAAGAGATGCCTCGGGATCTCGTCCTTTAACTTCTCACACATCTTTCTGCCGCGCTCGTAAGCGCTGTCCGCGTGAACAATGAAGGAGAGCGCGTCCACCTCGTCGTGATTGATGAGGATATCCAGCTTCACCAGTTTCGACTGTTCGTACCCTTTCATTTCATAATCAAAGGAAGCGTAACCACGCGATCTGGACTTTAACGCGTCAAAAAAATCATAGATGATCTCATTTAAAGGCAGCTCATATTTTAATAACGCCCGTGATGCTTCAATATACTCGGTACTGATATAGCGGCCCCGCCTTTCCTGGCAAAGCTGCATGATGGAACCAATAAATTCCGAAGTCACCATGATCTCCGCGCTGACCACAGGTTCCTCCATGTAGTCGATTTCAGAAGGATCGGGCAGATTGGAGGGATTGGTCAGCTCGATCATCTCCCCGTTGGTCTTATAGACTCTGTAAATAACGCCCGGCGCGGTGGTCACCAGATCAAGATTGTACTCCCGCTCCAGCCGCTCCTGAATGATTTCCAGATGCAAAAGCCCCAAAAAACCACAGCGAAACCCAAAGCCCAGAGCAATCGAAGTCTCCGGCTCATAATTTAGGGAAGCGTCATTCAATTTCAGTTTCTCCAGCGCGTCCCGCAGATCCGGATACTTTGCCCCGTCCGCCGGGTACATGCCGCAGTAGACCATGGAATTGACTTTCTTGTAACCGGGAAGCGGCTCTTTACAGGGGTTGTCCACATCCGTGACCGTATCGCCCACGGCGGTATCCTTTACGTTCTTGATGGAGGCTGTCAGATATCCCACCATTCCTGCCGTCAACTCATCACAGGGGATAAACTGTCCGGCACCAAAATATCCGACCTCCACCACCTCAGCGGTCGCTCCCGTGGCCATCATCCTGATTTTCGTGCCCTTTTTGACCCTGCCTTCCTTGATACGGCAGAACACGATCACACCCTTGTAAGAATCGTAGACCGAATCAAAAATAAGCGCCTGCAAGGGGTTGTCCGGGCTGCCGCCGGGAGCTGGAATCTTCTCCACAATAGCCTCCAGTACATCCTCGATGCCAATGCCGTTCTTGGCGGATATAAGCGGCGCATCCTGCGCCTCAATGCCAATCACATCCTCGATCTCGTTCTTCACCCGCTCCGGATCCGCGCTGGGCAAATCGATCTTATTGATGACAGGAAAGACGTCCAGATCGTGATCGAGCGCCAGATAGACATTTGCTAAGGTCTGTGCCTCAATACCCTGCGCCGCATCCACTACCAGGATCGCCCCGTCACAGGCAGCCAGCGAACGGCTCACCTCATAGTTGAAATCCACATGTCCCGGCGTGTCAATGAGATTAAAAATATATTCGTTCCCATCCTTCGCCTGATAGACGATGCGTACGGTCTGGGCCTTGATGGTAATGCCCCGTTCCCGTTCCAAGTCCATATTATCCAATATCTGCGCCTGCATCTCCCTGCTGGTCAAAAGACCCGTCTGCTCGATGATACGGTCGGCAAGCGTGGACTTGCCGTGGTCGATGTGGGCTACGATACAAAAATTTCTAATTTTGCTCTGGTCCATTACGGTCTTCTCCTTACTATAGAAACACGATTATCTAACCTAGTATATCAAACGGCTCACGGAATGTCCACTTTATTCCCGCTCAGGCTCCCTTCCGGAAAAGACCAGATCCAGCACATGCGCCAAAGCATCACATGCGTTATGTATTTCCTCCTCTGTGTTATTCTGGGCGCCCAGCTCGATCAGCAGGGACTTTGGGCAAAGATGCATATTGTAACGATAGGCTTTCAGGTAGATCCTGCGGGCGATTCCCGGATAGTATTCGTTGCACGCCGCCTGCATCTGAAAGGACAGGGAAAGATTGTCCTCCAGATAAGGATTTTCCAACTGTTCGATCGGTCCTTTCTTCGTGCGGCACAGACCGTTAAAAAACATGAACTGCGCAGTGGGACGTCCCTGCAGATCCAGCACCAGCCGCCTGTCCTTTGGCATCTCGTCCCTGTGCAGGTCGATCACTGCTTCAATTGAAGGATTTTCTGCCAAAATACGTTCGATCTCCGGCAGAGAATTGCTGTAAGCATAGTCCCTATCCTCATCATAACACCCGCTGTTATGTATCACATTGTAACCGTACTGCTCCCGCAGAAGCGCCGCCAGATATTCTCCCGCCCCCAAAATACCGCTGTTTGGATCCCCCGGAATCGAATCGACAAAGCTTTCCTTTGAGTGCGTATGATAGATCAGGATCTGCGGCGCATCCGCGCTGCCACGGATGCTCATATCCTTTTCCAGGAGCGTTTTCGCCTGCAAAAGCTCCTCCCCTGCCACCGTCGTAGAGTCCACCGCGTAAAAGGCTTTGATCAACGACTGATAATCAGCCAGCTCCTCCCACTGATAACGGTAGCTTTTTCCCGCCGCCTGCACAAAGCTTCTCTCCGTCTCACTCTTAGCCTCCTCTTCCGTTTCTATCTGCGTTTCTATCTGCGTTTCTTCCTCCTGTGCAGTTAAATAACGCTCGTTTTCTTCTCTGAAGGCAGACTCCATGCTTCCTTCCAGGTGCATGGCATCTTCTTCATAATCAAGGGCCTCGTCGGGCACGCCCTTCCTGTCCTCATCGCTTCCCTCCGGCAACAGCAGCCTGGCATAATCACTCTCCGTCACGTTTCCATGCCCGTTTTCCGTCAAAAAGAGCAGCGCCGGATACCGTGCAAGAACCCCTCTCTCCAAAAAATCTCCCCCCGCCGGCACAAAATCTCCCTCACACATTCTGCGAATCCCCGGCAGGTAAGGTTCCATCAAAAATCCGGTCATTTGGGAAAACAGACTAACCGGCTCTTTCTTTTCCCGCTCCCGCACAAACTCCATTGCTCCCAGGATTAACGATAAAATAACGATCGCTATTAAAATTCTTCCCATCCACTTACCATTGAGTCGCATATTAAGATATATGCAGTTTCAATGGAAGTTCATACCAGGACTTGTATGCTTAAAAATTCAGGGCACTGTTGATCCCGTCGCAAATGATGTGGCTGATCTGACGAATCTGCTGATCCACGTCCTTTGTGGTAACGTACATATTATTCAGTTCCTTCAAAGTAGCCGGTCGTTCTCCCATAGCATCCCCCACGATGGTCGCCGCATCCACCACGGTCGGCACGCCCAGCGCCAGTACAGGCACATGCAATGTCTCCTGCGTGATCGCATTCCTGTGATTGCCGACCCCGGAACCCGGATGGATCCCCGTGTTTGTGATCTGGATCGTACGATTCAGGCGTTTGGTCGAACGGGCAGCAAGAGCGTCGATGACAATCACCAAATCAGGCTTCGTCTCACCGATGACTCCTTTGATGATTTCCGCGGATTCCATCCCCGTTTTGGCCATAACACCCGGCACCAAACTGCTGACCAGGTGCATTTTGGTTCGATTATAGGCGACTTTCCCATATTCCATCACGATGTGCCTGTTGACAAAAAGATTATCCACCACATTTGGCCCCAAGGAATCCGCCGTCACTTCCCTGTTTCCGAGCCCAACCACCAGGATCGACTGCTCCTTTTCAGGGTTTGGCAAGATACCCCGCAGCTGCTCTGCCAAAATCTGTGAGATTTCCTGATGATAATCCTCCTCCGGCTCCGTCATGGCGGGAGCTTCCAGCGTGATATAGGTACCCATGGGTTTTCCCAAGGCCTTGGCGCCATTTTTCGTCTCTATGACCACTCGTGTGATATGCACATCGCTCTGCTCGTCATAGTATTCTTCCACCACGACCCCGTGCAGTCCGGATTCTTTTTCTCCTATGCTCTCTCTGGCTTCCAACGCCAAGTCCGTCCTGACATTTGACCAGCTTTCCATAACGATTTCCTTTCCTTTCTGAGCTATTATATTTTATGCGAATTCCTGCCGCCTGCCCATTTTCTTTTCTATTTTTTGCAAAAATAAACAAAATATGTATTGACATCCCCATTCCCATAATCTACAATAATATGCGTATGTTTCCGCTTGATACATTGCTCGCGGACGAAAGATCCGTGTCTGGCTTTCACAGGGCACGTCACAATAAGTTTCTGCAGTTGATTGCAATTGAAATGGAGGATGTTATGGCTAATATCAAATCTGCAAAAAAGAGAATCTTGGTGAACAGGACAAAGGCTGAGAGAAATAAGTCCATCAAGTCCAGCGTTAAGACAGCGATCAAGAAAGTATACGCTGCCATCGAAGCAAAGGACAAGGCGGCTGCACAGAGCGCGCTTCTGGCTGCTACCTCTGCCATCGACAAAGCCACCAAGAAGGGTGTATACCACAAGAACACTTCCGCAAGGAAGGTGTCCCGCATGACTCTTGCCGTAAACAAGATGGCTTAAAGTTTTCCGCGGACAATCGTTTATGAGAAAACCGACGAAGGCGGGTGCTGATGCACCCGCCTTTCTGTTTATGTGCCCCTTATCGGCTGCGGCCTCCGCCTCCGTGATGGCCACCTCCGCCTCCGTGACTGCGGCCGCCTCCATGCCCACCGCTGCTGCTCGTCTCGATCTTTCTCTGTGTCACCGTTTTTCTTAAAAATCTGTCCGTCTGCACATGGAAGACAGGCTGTCCCCCTGCCACATAGGTAGTTGCCGTCGTCGTCTTTTTCCCTTTTTTAGAACTCCAATTGCAGATTATAAAGATAGCCGCCGTTATTAATCCAATCGCCCAAGGCACAATTCCCGGCACGGTAAAATGAAATACCCGCCAGCCCAGCATATCATGGTAAAACGTATTGATGTAGAGTTTGTAAGCGCGGTAAGGATCACGTTCCACACAACTGTATACATTGTCTAACAGGTGTTCAATGTCCTCCGTATAGTAAGTATCCCTCGCTCTGCCGGTGGTACAGAACCAGGTATGGATCATCCCATCATCCTCTCTGGAATAATTATCCACCAGCACTACTCCATCCCCGTCAGGCATATCATAACCCATGCCGTTCTGTTCCCAAAACTGTTCCGCATAGACCCGCACATACTCACTTGAAATCACGTTCGACTCATAGGTTTTGGCAAACTCCTTCAGCGGCTCGTTCAGGGTAATGAGCACGATATCACAGCCCGTCTGCTTCTCGCGCTTCGCAATCAGCTCACGCAGCTTCTTTTCCTGTTTGTCCGTCAGCACATCCGCTTTGTCAAACACGCGCTCCGTGACCGTACACTGTGTATTCGTGCGCTGATAATTCACTGCCTTGGCAGTACCCCAATGTCCGGCCTGAAACAGAAAAAACAGACAAACTAACGCCGCCAGTATGATATAAAGCCACTTAAAATAGCGAAAATACTCTTTCAAAATCCTACCCTCCTACAAGATCTCCATTACCTGTACGGCAATCTGACAGGCTGCCGTCACCACCGCAAACACAGAAGCGGCATAGAGCAGCAGCTTTCCCTTGGAAACAGGTGTGACCCCCACCACTTTTCCCGTCTGCCCATTGACATGATATTCGTAGACCTGATCTCTATAGCGGTAAAAATACTGCCATACCGGAAGCAGCGCGTAATGCTCTCCCCTGTTTTTCAGATTCAGATTCCTGCGATAAGGCCGCATCGTGACATAACCGTTAAGGGACGCCTGCATCAACTGCTCCGAAGCCGTTCTTGCCTTCTGTAAAGCCCGCTCCTCAAGCTCCCCCGCCTTCTGGTTATAGACCTCACCATAAAAGCCTGACAGATACTTGGGCTCAAAGTCTTTCAGCGCCTTATAGTCATAGGGTTCCATCAGATCCATGGTTCCGTCTTCCATGGCATAGGAAGCATCCACGGGAATCCGGCCAAAGTCCACATTCATCCTGCGCTGCACCTCATAATAGGACGTTTCCGTGTACTCCGTATTGCCGCTGCGCCAGGTCCTTACTTTTGTCCCCTCTCCGGCATAATCATAGTCAGCGTCATAGTCATAGAGCCAAAAAGGTACATAAGTCCCTTCCATCTTTTGAAGGCTCTTTGCGGACATAAAATCAGAGGGTGCAAAGAGGCGGTTCTTAAATTCCTGATCCATCGCCGCTGCCGCCAAATGCCTGCTCACCCGAAAAGGCAGGACCAGATGCGGTTCATAGCCGCCCTCCACGCGCTCGTTAAAGATCAGGTACATGCCGCAGTGCTCACATCTGCACGCCGAAGTATAATCCGTGATCGTAAGAGGCGCGCCGCAGTTGACGCAACGTTCCATGGAATCGTCCATGATCTGATCCTCGCTGTCCTCGCTCTCGCAGTGCGGGCAGTACATTTTGCCCTTATCCGGCGCGTAAACGGCATTGCCGCCGCAGTTTTTACATTTAAATATCATATAATATATGTTCCTTTCGTCAATGCAGAGGATGCCGCATTTCCGGCATCCTCTTAGAAATAACTTAGTTGTTCTTGGGTCATGTTTTTTATGACCCTAGCACAACTTTATTTCTTGCCATCCCAACAGTAGGTACAAAGTTTACACTTATCAATCCCCACAGAGGCGATCATATCATCCAGACGATGATAGCGCAGTGTGGTGAAATTCAGCTTCTCCCGAATCTTTTCCAGCATCTCCCCGTATTCCGTGCTGTCAGGATCCGCATACACCGACAGGTTGGGATATTTGTTCTCCCCCTCCAGCTCCTGGATCACCCGACGGGCAATCAGCTCCAGTTCCGAAGTGGAGCGGGAGAAATTCAGATATTTACAGCCAAAAAGCAGAGGCGGACAAGCAGGCCTGATATGCACCTCCTTCGCGCCGCTCTGATAGAGAAACTCCGTAGTCTCCCGCAGCTGCGTGCCCCGCACGATGGAATCGTCGATCAAAAGCAGGCTCCTGTCCATGATCAGATCGTGCACCGGAAGCAGTTTCATCTTGGCAATCAGGTCGCGCTTGCTCTGGATCGTCGGCATAAAAGAGCGCGGCCAGGTCGGTGTATACTTGATAAACGGCCTGGAAAAGGGAATCCCCGACTCGTTGGCATAGCCGATGGCATGGGCCGTCCCCGAATCCGGCACTCCGGCAACGATATCCGGTTTCACATCGTCGCGTTTGGCCAGCATTGCCCCGCAGCGATAACGCATCTCCTCCACGCTGACGCCCTCGTAGGAAGAAGACGGATAACCATAGTAGATCCACAGGAAGGTACAGATTTTCATGTCCTTTCCCGGCGCGGCAAGGGTCTTTACGCCCTCCGGCGTCACAATGACGATCTCCCCCGGGCCAAGTTCCCGTTCCGGCACATAACCCAGATTCAGATAGGCAAAACTTTCAAAGGAAACGCAGTACGCCTCCTCCTTTCTGCCGATGGTGACAGGCGTCCGTCCCAGCCTGTCTCTGGCCGCAAGGATCCCCTTCGGTGTCATCAGCAGGATCGTCATGGAACCGTCAATCAGCTCCTGCGCATACTGAATGCCCTCGATCAGATTCTCCCGCTGGTTGATGATGGCCGCCACCAGCTCCGTGGCATTGATATCGCCGCCGCTCATCTCCAGGAAATGCCCTTTCCCGTGCTGAAAGATCTCCGTTACGATCTCATCCTTATTATTGATCCTGCCAACCGTGGTGATCGCATAGGTCCCATGGTGGGAACGGATGATCAGCGGCTGCGGCTCGTAATCCGAGATACAGCCGATGCCGACCGTACCGTGCATCTGGTTTACGTCCTTATCAAACTTTGTGCGGAAAGGCGTGTTCTCGATGTTGTGGATGGCGCGGTTAAACCCCGCCTCCTTATCATACAGCGCCATACCCGCCCGTCTGGTGCCCAGATGAGAATGATAGTCCGTCCCAAAAAACAAGTCAAAGATACAATTTTCCTTCGATGCCACTCCAAAAAAGCCGCCCATCCCTTATTCTCCTTTTTAACCTGTGTATGTTTTCTGTTCCCCTGTACTGATCTCGCAGCCGCACCTGCCGCCCTCTTTCACTCTGTGCAGCACTTTCCCGGCCTGTATATACAGTTCCTGAAAGCTCTCTCCGGGCTCCCCAAACGCTGCGCCTGCGCTTAAAGTGACATTGGGCAGTTCTCCGCCCGTGTGCAGCAGCCTGTCATTGATCACGGTGATCCTTCTGCGGATGCCGCCCACATATTCGGCCGACATCCCCTCGATCCAGAGTGCAAAGAGATCCTCCTCCAATCTTCCGATCGCGTCAACAGCCCTGAAATTTTCACGCAGGGCGGCTGCCACCGCCCTCAGGACGCAGTCTCCCGTCTCGCTTCCAAATTGCTCGTTGATCTCCCGCATATGATCTACGTCTACCAAAACAAGGCAGCCATGCTCTCCGCTGCCTGCCAATGCTTTCTCCACGATCCGCAAAAAAGTCTTTCTGTTCGCAGCCCCCGTGAGCGCATCCCGCTCGCCCGGGCCATAGACTCTCCCTCGCGATCTGCCCTGTGGCTCTTTGGCCGCAAGCAGACGCCACAGAAGCTTTTTCACTGCACTCCCTCCTAACACTTCCCTTTTATCTTACTGTAAGTCAGAGCGGTTTGCAATCAAAAACGCAAAGATACGTGTCCAATAATCTTCCAATACTTCCATGCCGGAGCTAAAAATCTCATGCTTCACGCCCGCTACCCTGACGATTTCCGCGCAGCCTTCCTTTCTCCTGCCAAGCTTCCTTACAAACTGCTCCTGCGCCTTGTTCGAGACATACGTTTCCTGTTCCGCCTGAAAGACCAGCACAGGACAGGCAATGTCCCGCCATGCCCTGTCCATCAAAAAGCGATGCAGACGCACTGCCTGCCACAGCCACCCGTAAGAGCCCGCGCTCATCTGAAAAAGCGGCTCCTTCCTTTTCTGCTGCTGATAATATTGAAACCGCGCCTCGCTGATACCGGCGCTGTCCGCGAACCGTTCCTGCCCGTCATAGGAATGGTGACCACTCAGATAGCGCTCCCGTTTCCCTGTCAGGCAAACGGCACCCGCCATCAAAGCTGCCAGCCCCCAAGGGAGCGGAGCGCTGCTTGGACGAAACATGGGGGAAGATAAAACGATGCCTGAAAACAGTTCCGGCGCCTTCGCTGCCGCTGCCGCCGCAATGCCGCCGCCCATGGAATGTCCGTAGAGGTACAAAGGCAGGCGGGGAAACTCCCGCGCCGCCATACGGCACACAAAGAGCAGATCCTCCACGTATCTTATGTAGTCGTCCACAAACACGAGCGAAAGGTCTTCCCTGTCACTGCACAGCCGATAACTGCGCCCGTGCCCGCAGTGTTCGTGCATAAAGACATGATAACCGCTCTTTAGGAAATAATAGATCGCCTCCCGATGCTTCTCGATCGTCTCTGTGTAACCGTGTGACAAAACGACGATTCCCTGCGGCTCGTCCGAGAGCGCACGCACGAAATACATCTTTTTCCCCGCCTCACGCTCACAGTACGCCGCTTCCATCCTTTTTTCCAGATAAGGCATCACGACTTCGTCCATCACCTGCGCGTAGCCGTCTTCGGATAACAAAATCTCCCGTAACTGCTTTCTGTCCATCGCTTACTCCCGTCAATTGATGCTCTCGTTGATCTTGCGTTCATTATAGAAAATAAAAACAATGCCGCCGAGCAGGCAAAAGAGTGCCGCTCCAAACGCTGCCATGCGGTAGCCCGTTCCCGTACCGCCTCCAATCGTTGAGACTGCCGTAAACAACAGCATGGAAAGGCTCTGCCCCAGCTTAAAGGCAAAGGTCCTTGCCGCATAGAACATCCCCTCCCTGTTGCTGCCTGTGCGCTTCGCGTCGCTCTGGGCAATGTCCGCCACCACAGCCTGCGGCAGAATGCCAAACACCGCCATCGGCAGAGAAGCCGTCACCATCAAAAGATACCCCTGCACTTTGGCGGGTATCACGGTATACCTTCCCAAAAATGCCGTGTAGAGATAAGACAGCGCAAAGACAGCAAAGGCCATGAGGATCAGCTTCTTTTTGCCGAATTTGGGTGTCAGTTTGTTGATCGGCACATAAAACACCAGCGAAAGCGCCGTCATGCCCACAAAATAGATGGTCGTCATCGTCTCCGGAAGTTTCAAAAGACTTGTGACAAAGAAGGGCAGCCCTGTCTGGAACATGGTAATGGCGATCCAGTACAGGATGTCCGAAGCCACAAACTTACAAAATTCCCCATTCTTAAAGGTCGCAGCCAGAGAAGAAAAGGCCGTATCCTGAGAAGGAACCGCTGTCACATACTCCTTTTCACGGATTGTCCAGACAGGCACCTGCATACAGATAAAGGCAATGACCGCCATCACCGCAAAGGTGACGCGAATCGCTCCGACACGCCCGAAGGCCGGGATCAGTCCGCCCCAGATAACAGGTGCCAGATAAGCGACTGCCGTTCCCGCGATAAAAGTAAAGGAAATGACGGTGGAAATATTCAGTCGCTCTTTCTGATCATGTCCCAACTCCGGGATCAACGCGTTGTAGGGCGTACAGTAGGCCGTGATCGACAGATAATAAGCCATCACCATGACAAACAGGAAGCAGGCATTGACCATACTGGTCTGATTGACCGGCGACCAGAATACCAGCACCGTGGACAGTGCCAGCGGCAGGGACGCCCATTTTAAGAAGGGAATGCGCCTTCCCTGCTTCGAGGTGCAGCGGTCGGACAGCGAGGCGATCCAGGGATCCGTGACCGCGTCAAAGAGCCTGCCGAAAGCCGTGATGCCGCCGATCACCGTAAAGATACCGAATACCACCAGTCCCTGCGGGATGAACAGCGTCTGCCCCTGCGAGACTGCCGCCTCGTCAGGCTGGTAAAAGTAGACCAGCCAATTGGAAATCAGGCCGGAAAGCAGAGACCAGCCGAACTGCCCCGTGGCAAAGAGCCAGATTTTTGGTGTTGATAGTGATTTCATGACACATTTTCCTCTTTTCTATCTGTATGAAGTGTTTGATCCGCTTTCATCGTTTATTGGCCATCATGAGTATCCGCCATCTTTCTTCTTTAGAAGGCAGATCGTCTCCACCCCCGTCGTCCACGGAAACTGGTCGATGGGCACACACCGCACCGCTTCATAGCCCCGCTCGATAAAAACCGCCAGGTCTCTGGCCAGACTGCTCGCCTTGCAGGAAATATAGAGGATGTACTCTACACCATAGGCAATGATCTTCTGCAAAGCCTTCGGATGCACGCCGTCACGGGGCGGGTCCAGGACGATCACATCCGGCTTTTCCGTGATCTCATCCAGTACCTTGAGGACATCCCCTGCAATAAATTTGCAGTTATGCAAACCATTTAACGCCGCATTTTCCTGTGCAGACAGCACCGCCTCCTCCACGATCTCCACGCCGATCACCTTTTTCGCCGCAGGTGCAAGCATCTGCGCAATGGTGCCCGTGCCGCTGTAAAGGTCGTAGACGACCCTGCCCTGCACTTGTTCCGCCGCCATCCCCGAAATATACTCCCGCGCCGTTTGGTAAAGCAGCTCCGCCCCCAAACTGTTCGTCTGGAAAAAGGAAAACAGCGAGACCCGAAACTTGAGTCCTAAAAGCTCCTCAAAAAAATGATCCCGTCCGTACAGGACCACCGTCTCGTCGCTTTGCACCACGTCTGCCAGAGAATCGTTTTTTACGTGCAGGATGCCGACGATTTCCCCGTCAAGCGACAGGGACAGCAGGCGCTCTTTCAATCCATCCAGCATGTCCCGCACATCTGCCGTTTTCTGTCCGGACATGCCATCCTTCTCTGTTCGCTGCCCTTCCTCCGCATCCCTGTCTGTCTTCTCAGGCCACTGTGTCGTCGTCACCAGCGCCACTAAAATCTCACCTGTCGCCTTCGCCTTGCGCACCACAAGGTGCCGCAGATACCCGGTGTGGCGCAGTCTGTGATAAAAGGAGACTGCCACTCCCTGCTCTTTGAGAGCAGTAAAATAATCCAGCACCAAACGCAGGATCTTTCGATAGTCTTCATCCACGATCTGACAGTCCGTCACCGACACGATATCGTAAAAACTCCCCCGCCTGTGCATCCCCAGCGCAAGAGGCCCATCCTTTACTTCATCCCCAAAGGTAAACTCCATCTTATTGCGGTAGCCAAAGATCTCAGGACTGCCCTTGATCTGCTCAAACCGACACATCCTTTCCTGCGCCGCCAGCACGGGGTCAAGGAGCCGCCGCACCTGCCCTTCCTTGATTGCCAGGCTCTCCTCATAAGGGAAAGAAAGGTGGGTACAGCCGCCGCAGCTCCCAAAATGGGGGCAGGGCACTTGCTGTTCCAGAGGAGAAGGCGCAAGCACCTCCAAGAGACGCCCCTCGTATCTGCCGTTTCTCGCCTTATTGACGGATGCCCGCACCTTTTGCCCCGGCAAGGCGTTTTTAACCGTGCAGACGCCCTCCTCGCAAACGACGATCCCTTTATTGGGAAAGTCAAAGCGCTCCACAACGCCCTCTATGATCTGTCCTTTTTTCATGTTTATCTCCCAGTCATCGCAACTTGTTGAGATGACACCGCGATGAGAAATTCGCGAAGGTGATTTCTCAATCTTTCCTCCATGCGAACGAACCGGCGGAAAAGGCATATCTCTCCCGCCGGCTCCCTGTATTTCTGCCTCATTATGATCAGACGATTCTATTTCCCCGTCTCCTCGTCATCCTCATCCTCGAAGAAATCATCATCAAAGTCATCATCGAAATCGTCGTCGAAATCCTCCAGATAATCGGGTGTCAGATAACGGTATACCGCATAGGCGATAGCTGCCACTGCCGCGACCGCACCAATGATTGCCAGCACCCACAGCAGAGTGTTCGCCTTTTTCTCCTCCTCATGCTTTCTGCCGAGCAGTTCACCTACGCCCGTGTTGTCCATGATCTCGTCCAATTTATTCAAAATCTCTTTCTTACTCATCCTGTAACCCTCTCTTTCCCTTCATTTTGGATACTGAGTCTGCGTCTAGTATATCACATTCTCAAAAGCTGTAATCTTTGGCAATACCAGAAGAATTACGAAGTAATTCTTGTGACGCAGACTGCTGAGTCTGCGTCTAGTATATCACGTCCTATAGGATTTTTCCATATCTTACACTTTTATTTTATGAAAAATTTGCAAATTTATCCCAATATGTCCCAAATTATATTTTTTGCAGTTTGGCAAAGCCCGCGTACATGATCTTCTGCCCCATCTCGTCAAAGACCACCGTCACCTGACTGTCTCTGGGACCGGGCTCTATTTTTAAAACGGTTCCCTCCCCGTAACGGGCGTGACGCACACGGTCGCCCGCCTCATAGCCAAGCCGCCCCGCAGAACTCGTTTCCGAAGCCACAGCCGACATTCCGCCCGCTGAAAATGCCTCCGCCTCCGAACCCGTCGTTTTCTGTGAGGGCTTGGCTGCCGCGAGCGACTTCATGATAAAAGGACGATTTTCCTCCGCTGTCCGTTTGGGCCGCACTGTGGCTCTCGGTCTCGCCGCCACGGTCTCCCCGGGTGAAAACGGTTTTGCACGCAGGACGCTTCTTTCATGCGAATCCTGCCCATAGTTCTCCCCGCCTTCAAAAGAAACCTTCCGTTTCGAAGGCGCGGGCGCAGCGTCCATCAGCAGGGGCGGGATCTCCCGCACAAAGCGACTGACGGGATTGTACTGTGTCTCTCCTCTGATCATGCGTTGTTTCGCACAGGTGAGGGTCAATTCGTCCTTTGCTCTGGTAATGCCCACATAGGCAAGGCGTCGCTCCTCCTCGATCTCCATGGGATCGTCCGCGGTAATGGTCATATAGCTTGGAAACACGCCATCCTCCATACCCGCCAGATAAACGTGCGGAAATTCCAGGCCCTTGGCACTGTGAAGCGTCATCAAAAGCACCCGGTCGCCACCGTCCACCCGGTCAATGTCCGCTACCAGCGCCACTTCCTCCAAAAACTCACTCAAGGTCGGCTCGTCATTTTCTTCCTCGTAAGCCACCACCTTGTTTACTAATTCTTCGATATTTTCAATACGGTCCGCCGCATCTTCCTCGTCGGACTCCTCCAATTCCTTGAGATAGCCCGTAAGGTCCAGCACATCCCTCACAAGCTCCTCCAGACTGTAAAATTCCTGCTTGCTGCGAAAGCTCTGGATCATGGTCACAAACGGTTTCAGCTTAGACGCACTCCTGCCGATGGTCATGATCTGATCCGCCTCCGTCAGGGCGTCAAAGAAGCTGATATTTCTCTCGTCGGCATATTCCTGCACCCGCACAATGGTAGCCATGCCAATGCCGCGTCTGGGCACATTGATGATACGTTTGACCGCCACGTCGTCCCTGCCGTTGTCAATGGTTTTCAGATAGGCAAGCACATCCTTGATCTCGCGTCTGGAATAGAAGTTCGTACCGCCGACCACATCATAGGGAATCCCTTCCATGATAAAGCGTTCTTCCAAAAGGCGGGCCTGTGCGTTCGTGCGGTAGAGCACGGCGCAGTCCCCGTAAGAAACCTCTCCCTTTTTATTCTTTTTCGCCACATCCCCGGCAATATATTCTGCCTCCTCGTAAGCGGTATCAAACTGATGAAAGTGAATGCGCTCGCCTTCTGTCTTCTCCGTCCACAGGGCCTTGTCCTTACGGCCGACGTTATTCTTGATCACCGCATTGGCGGCATCCAGAACGATCTGCGTCGAGCGGTAATTCTGCTCCAGTTTGATGACACAGGCTTCCGGATAGACGTTCTCAAAATCCAAAATATTGCGGATATTTGCTCCTCTAAATTTGTAAATAGACTGGTCATCATCGCCCACCACGCACAGGTTCCGATTCTTGGCCGCCAGCAATCGGATCAGCTCAAACTGCGCGGTATTGGTATCCTGATACTCGTCCACCATAATATAGCGAAACCTGTCCTGATAAGCCGCAAGCACTTCGGCATCCGCCTTGAACAGCTCCACCGTCTTCATGATCAAATCATCAAAATCCAGGGCGTTATTCTTCTTTAAAGTCGCCTGATACTCCCGATACGCTTTGGCGATCTTGCCGCCGTTATAGTCATACCCATTCTGCATCTCATATTCCTGCGGATCGATCAACGCATCCTTGGCGGAAGAAATGGCGCTCATGATCGTGCGCTCCTTAAGCATTTTTGTGTCGATCTGCAGCTTCTTGCAGACCTCTTTCATAATGCCTTTCTGATCGTCGGTATCGTAGATCGTAAAATGATTATCATATCCCAGCCTGTCTATGTAGCGCCGCAGAATACGCACGCAGGTGGAATGAAAGGTGGAGACCCAGATCTGCTCTGCGCCGAAGCCCACGATCTTGTCCACACGCTCACGCATCTCACCCGCCGCCTTATTGGTGAAAGTAATGGCCAGAATGTGATAGGGCGCCACACCCGCCTTATCGATCAGGTATGCCACCCTGTGCGTCAAAACTCTGGTCTTGCCGGAACCCGCGCCCGCCAGAATCAAAACAGGGCCGTCAGTCTGCATGACGGCCTGTTTCTGTCTTTCGTTCAAAGTATCGTATATGCTCATATGTTTTCCCTTAAGATAACTTTAGTACAGTTTATTGCCGCAGTTGCCGCAGAATTTGCTGCCTGTGGTCGGTGTGCCGCAGTTGGGGCAGAATTTCGGTCCCTGTCCACCCTGTGGCGCAGGCTGTACCGGTCCGAAACTGTTCGCCTGACCGTTTGCATTCATTTGATTTACCATCTGTTGTCCAATTGCCATACCCATCTGCAGATTGACCATGTCAGCCGCCATACCGGAACCGCCGCTGCCGCCTTTGCCCATGGAATCAGCCGCCGCCATCTGGGTGTACTTATTCATATCGCCCACCATGGACTGTGCTGCCGCCTTCTCCTGCATCTTGCGAATTTCTTCGGGGTAAGAAAAGCTCTCGATCGTAAAACCGGAGATGCCGATACCGATCGTCTGCATATCCGCGTTGAGTTCGCCCTCGATGCCCTTGGCAATGTTTCTGGCATCCGTCTGCAGGTTGAACATATCGTGGCCTTCTTTGCTGATCCAGCTCATCAGAAGCTGGTCAAGACTCGCAACGATACGCTCCTTCACATCTCCTACCGTATAGGTCTGCCTGATACCGGCAAGTTTATCGATCACCACATCATGTGCCGCCACCCGGCAGTTAAACGTCCCAAACGCACGGATCGGCATGCCGCCAGGCAGTCCGGGCGCCGGCAGATTGATGGCGTTCTTCGTGCCCCACTTCACCAGGATCTCCTTGGTATTGATAAAGAGCACCTCCGCCTTCAGCGGCGAGTTGAACGCAAACTTAAAGCTCTTTAAAGTCGTAAGGAAAGGAATGATATCCGATTCGATATCGTATTCTCCATCCTCCTGAAAAATACCCTCGACTCTGCCGTTGTATAAAAAGATCGCATCCTGTCCGGGACGGATGATCAGCTTAGACCCCTTCTTGATCTCCTGATTCTGAAACTTGTAAAATAATACACCTTCCCCAGTCTCCTGCCATTCAATAACGCTTAAAAACTGATTTTTGATAAATCCCATATTTCCCTCCATTCCCAAGCATTTTTATCCTTGATTCAACTTCTGCGCCTGCTCACTGAGTTTATCCACTAACCTGTTTACCTCAGTGACGATCTTCGTGTTGTTCTCACTTACATTATAAGTCTCCTGCGAGTGCGCCGATACCTCCTGCATGATGGCCGAAATCGTCTGAATGCTCTCCACGATCACGCGATTTGCGTCTGCAAGCTGCTTAACTGCCTGATCCAGACGCCTGCTCTGCTCATCTACCTGATCCGTGCCTGCGGCAATCTTTTCAAAACTATCCGATGCCTGCACCGCAGATTCGCTCTGTTTCTGATTGCTCACCATCAGTTCCTCGACCGCATCCACGGCTACTTTCAATTTCTCCGAAACGCTGTGGATCACATCTGTGATATTGACGGTTGCGCTCTGCGTCTGATTCGCCAGATTAGAGATCTCTGTTGCCACCACCGCAAAACCTTTACCGGCTTCTCCGGCTCTGGCTGCCTCGATGCTCGCATTTAACGCAAGCAGACTCGTCTGACTGGCAACGCTGGTGATCATATCGATAATGGTCTGCATATTGGCTGTGTAGGATTCCAGTTCCTTCATATCCTCCACCACCTGTTTGCCTGCCCGCTCAGTATTTCCCATCTGCCTGCTCAGCTCGTCAAGATTTTCCCTGCCCAGACGCACGCTGTCCTTAGCATCCGACATACTCCGTCCGATGGCCGACATCACATCCCCCATCTGTACGATGTGATTCTGGATCTCCTCCGTCTTCCCGAGCTGATTCTGCATGGATTCCGCCGTGTCGTTGGTGCCCGAAGACACCTCCTGCATGGCATTTCTCGTCTCACTCACAGCCTCACCCAGCTGCCGCATCTGTTCTGCTACATCTAAAATGCCTGTTGACATCTGGCCCGAAACCACCATCACCCTGTCAAGGAGCTCGGAAACATTGTCTTTCTCCTGATCAAGCTCCGCAAGTTTGGCCTGATTGATCTTATCAAGCGTCGCCGTCGCCCGGCATAAAAAGATTGCAACCAACAGCAGCAAAAACACCCGGATCTCGTAAGTTGCCATTTCTTCCGCCTTGATATTACCTGAAATGGCCTGATACCCGACAAAGAATATATTGATGACCACACCCGCACCCGACACAAAAGCACAGAGCTTGACATCCGAGTAAAGGACGATCACCGACAGGATCGGTATGATATAGGTAAACGCGATCACATTGGTCGTAGTGACCACTACGAATATGTAAAAAATCGTATACCCCGCACCGATCAGATATTTCAGTTTCTCAGCTGCAGGCTCTTTATAATAACAGATAAACTCAGCTACCAGCGGCACAAGCGCAAACAGGGAAAAAATCAGGTAGTACGGAATCGTCCTGTCTCCTTTGACCACCTCCAAAAGATAGGCTCCCTCCAACACGGCCACAGTCACCGCATGGCACACGATCGCTACCCTGTTCATCGCCTTCGCGCCGTCAAACGCTTGCTCTTTGTTCATGTATCCCGTCCTCCTCTGCTGCAAAATCTTCAAGTTAGTATAGCATACTTTATGCCGCATCGACAAGGGGCTGTTAAAGCTTCCCGCATGAATGGATGAACACTTCACATCACCCCTATCACGATACCGCCAATGATAACCGCGGCGCAGACCAGCTTATGCCCCGTGTTTTTCTCCTGAAACAGAAACCTCCCCGCCAGGATCGTCACCACACACCCCGCCTGTTTTAAGAGAGTCATCACCGTAACTTTGCTTCCCTCCATGCCATTCGCCACAAAGAGGGCGCGGTCCGCAATCACAATCAGAAGACTCAGCAGCCAGACCCACTTATTGCAGACCGCTCGTTTCCAGTTCACAGGCATGCGGGAGATTAGAATAAACGCCAGATAAAACAGGGTAAGAAACAGCAGATACCAAAACTGGAGCTGGGAACTTGTGATGTCCCGCATCAAAAGTTTGTCAAGCAGTCCCGAGAGCGCATTGAGGAGACAGGAAAGGAACGCCATCACGACAAACTTTGCCTCCACGGTCTCCCCCGCAAGCGTCCCCGCCTCCCGCAGACTTTTGGGCTTATATTTCAAAAAAAGCAGCCCTGCTGACACGAGGAGCAAACCGATCATCTGTGGAAATCCCAGTACCTCCTGCAGCACGATCACCCCCAACAGCGTCGCAAAGAGCACACGGGAGAGGTCGAGCACACCGTAGAGGCTGATGGGCATCCGCTTGATGGCACGAAAGCTGCACATCCAGGCCAGAAAAATGAAAAAAGACTTCATGGCAATGTAGAAATAAAAGCGCGGTTCCACCCCCATTGCCTGCTTTGCAGTCGGCAAAACCATCGCAAAAGAGAGGAAAGTATACATAAACAGTACCTCTATGGTAGAGTTTTGCCCGAGCGCTTTTTTCTTTACGATCTCTCGTATGCCTTTCAACACGCCGTACAGCAGTACCAGCCAGATCCACATTCTTTTGTATCCTTTCCCTGATGCGCATAAGCTGTCTCAGTCAGTCTTTCATGCAGGCATACTGCCTGCCTGTGCCGTCTTCTGACTCTGCTTATGCGCGAAAAAAAGGAAAACCCTGCATTCACGGGCTTTCCTCATCAAATATAAGAGCAGGCGAGGGGAATCGAACCCCCCTCCCAAGCTTGGGAAGCTTGTATTCTACCGATGAACTACGCCTGCATGCTTACGACTAATCCAGTATACCATCTTCTTCCCAAAAAGAAAAGCATTTTTTTCTCTCCCGCATAGGTTATAATAAATATTTCTTTTAGGGACTGTCTCACCTTCGGCAGTCCGAGGAGGAACATGAAAAAAGCAGGCAGTTACTTACTGGCGGCGCTTGTATTGGCAGGCGCCCTTGCGGGCTGCGGCGCGAAAGATGACAGCGCCTTAAAAGCTCCATCCGCTTCCGATAAAACGCCCGTCGTCTTGAACGAGGTGGCGCATTCCATTTTCTACGCGCCTATGTACGTGGCTATCGAGGAAGGATACTTTGCCGATGAAGGGATCGATCTGACTCTGGTCACAGGCTTTGGCGCCGATAAAACCATGACCGCGCTTTTAACGGGAGAAGCCGACATCGGTTTTATGGGAAGCGAAAGCACCATCTACACCTACAAGGAAGGCGCCTCCGACTATGCGGTCAACTTTGCTCAGCTTACCCAGCGAGCAGGTAATTTCCTGGTCTCCCGAGAACCGATCGAAAACTTTACATGGGATATGCTCAAGGGCAAAAAAGTCCTCGGTGGGCGCGCCGGCGGTATGCCGGAAATGGTGTTTGAGTATATCTTAAAGAAAAACGGCATCGATCCCGCCGCCGATCTCTCCATCGATCAGAGCATTGACTTTGGTTCGACGGCAGCTGCCTTTTCGGGCGGGCAGGGGGATTTTTCGGTTGTATGTGCTGTTTACTACTCCATTATTTTATCCATAAATATACGCTACTTTTCCAGAGATGTCCACGTCTTAACCCCAACGATACCGTCCACCTTAAGCCCATGTTGCACCTGATACTCTCTGACTGCCTTCGCAGTCTTGCTTCCGAAATCACCATCAATCTCTCCGACGTTATAACCTTTTTCTTTGAGGCGCTGCTGGAGATGTGTTACATCAGTGCCACGGCTCCCGAGCCTGAGCGTCGGCCGCTTTTCCTTGTCCGCTGTACCGCCTGCTGCCTCTGCGCCGTTTCCCTTTGAGTTGGAAAGGAACAGCTCCCGCTCCGCCTGCCTCCGCTTCGTAAGCCCGGCCAGCACTTTCCCGCCTGCTTTATTATATAGAAGGATCTTCTCCGTGATCACGGCCTTCGTCCTGGTACCGTCTGCCGTCAGCTTATCGATGCTGCCAATGTTGTAGGCGAAGGAGACCATCGCGTCGAACTCGTTCTGTGTCCAGTTGTACCTGCTCTCATACTTCTCGACTTTTTTCTCGTACTTCTCCAAATCAGCGCGAAGATAGGCTTCCGCCTGCGCGGGGGATATCTTACATCCGGAATATCAAAATAAACCGTTCCGCTCATCATATCCTCCGTCTCTGGATACAAAACTATATTACCTGTTAAAAATGTATTTCCATCCGTATCAGGTGCCCAACTGTTTCCATTTTCCTTAATATTCGGCGTATCCCTCAGTAAAAGTTTTGTAAATTTCACCGTATGAATTATCTTTGTGTCATCCGCCATCATTGTGATTCCGATTCGCTTATATCCTGCCGTCTGAATCAAGCCGGATGTTAAAGTTTGATGATAATAGTAGTGTATATATATTCATCCTACGGTCTTTTTTGAATTTGCAGTACCATGAATAGTAAGTATGTTACGACGGCGCCGCATAGCTTCCACGCGGTTGGAACTTGGTCAGGCACCAATCCCTTATAGCCGACAAATCTGGAATTTTCCCCATCATGCCACCTCCTCTGTCGCATTGAGAACCGCCATTGTCTCGTCGTATGTCATCGACTCAATCACAACCTTATCTGTCTCAAGCGGCTGTAAGCCTGTCCCATCCCACCAATAATCAGGCGTTCCCGTTTCTTTTATGTAGATATTCTGACTGACAGACAAAGTGTCGGAATTTCCCTCTACTGCAAGCCACACGTCAAGGTCCTCTTTCGTGTCAAAGACCTTTGCAATTGAAGCTCCCCCTGCAATCACCCCAATATTGTCCACGGCGGATTTCAGACTGTTAAGGGATACCCCCGCGCCGTTAGTCACATCCCCCGCAAACCATCCGTTTCCCGCCCAATCAAGTGTATTGATATTCTTTCTTTCACTCGATGTGCCTCCGCCTACAATCGTTGCGTACTGTCCACTGTCATATTCATTGTACTTTCCAGAGACATGCTGCGCCTGACCTCCTGCGACCGTGTTATCTCCTTCCGCGTGAGAACACTCACCAACTGCCTGAGTATTGCTCCCCTCCGCGTGAGAACACTCACCAACTGCCTGAGTATTGCTCCCCTCCGCGTGAGAATAGTTACCTGCAGCTCTTGCCTGGCTGATACTGTCCTTCAGAAGATCCTCAAAGTCCCTGTCGGCAAGCTGCTTCTGATGCTCCTCATCCTTCTTCTTCAGATCCTCCGTGAGATCATCGATCTGCTGCTTCAGACCGGACACGTCCACGTCCTTATACTCTGCCAGCTTCCCGTTGAGTCCCCCCATCGTCTCCTCCGCCGCCTTCAGCTTTTCGTTTGCAGTGTCGAGCGCCGTTTTCTGATTATTGTAATCAGATATCGTCTTGTAGTTCTCCAACACTGCCGCCTCAAACTCCTTTTTCTTGTCCTCAGGCACTTCCAGCCCATACTCCTTCATGATCTCAAAGATGTTCTTCATGCTCCTTTTCCTTTCTTCCTAAAATATTTTTTAACTGCGCTTTCCGCAGTATGGGAACAAACTAAAAAGAGCCGGGTGATCAATCCTGTTAAGAATTGACCACTTCGGCTCTAGGCTCTATGGTTATCAATATTTCATTTTTACATTTCTTGCAGTATGCCGGAAAGTTCCTGATCCGAGTGTCCGGCCTTATCTTCATGAAGTGTTCATACCCGCAGCGCGGACATTTACACCACTTTACGACCATATACATCACTCCTTGTATATCATCGTATCATTGAACGAAAAAGGGCGCAACGTCAATTTTTCTACGCATAGGTTTTTTCAAGATCGATGTCCAACCCAAATTCCTCTAAATCCTCATCTCTGACATCCAGCTCAGTCCTCAGGATGTCTAACATCTCATAGTATGCCAGTTTCCTTCCAGCAAGTAACTTATTGCTCTTGTCCTTTTTGTATTCTTCTGCCGCATCGTTGGCATTATCGATCAATCTTGCGATGATATATTTCACATTCTCACGCGTCAATGTCTCAGTCATCATCATAATCACCCCTTCTTTTCAATTCTGTTACCCGATCCTGTATAGATTGTTTGAAATTACGTATTTCTTTATTCCAATGCCGTTTCAGCCCTTCCTGCTCTTCGATGGATTTTTCGTACCAATCATCACAATGCTTCTCCGGCTCCTTTAGGTAACTTTCGTGTTCCTTCATCCGCTTCTCGTATTTTCCGATCGCACGTTTTAAAGAACTCGATTTCTGATTAACAATATCTTCTTCTGAAAAAAAGCGTAAATCCATCTTTAGTGTCCCTCTGTTGTCTTTCATTATACCACTATTGATTGATTTTTCAACGCTTTTCTCCTGTTTTTCCATTTGCTGCCACGCCTTTGACTTCCCCAGATTCTCCTTACTGCACTCATACCGCAGCCGCTCCGTATTCTCCTTCACCTTCGCGGCCTTGCAGAAATCCTTATAGGCCTCCGTCCTGCGCCTGATCTTATAATCGATTTCCTTTGTGTTGTAACGCGGCGAAATAAAGTACCCATCTACTGCAGCTTTCCTGCAGATTAAAT
>ERZ777011.365-NODE-365-length-71286-cov-4.178742_pt1 | contig 71286 bp, 47 predicted proteins | sample MGYA00374964_ERZ777011 | MGnify/ENA primary metagenome ERZ777011 (study PRJEB29310, sample SAMD00008975) | mouse gut metagenome | study: EMG produced TPA metagenomics assembly of the Metagenome analysis of fecal microbiota from mouse which was promoted...
TTTCTTATAACCATACTGTGTCCAACTCTGCTTACAGGCTTCCTGCAAACTTCTTTTGATGTTTTCTTTTTCTCGTTCTGTAAAACTTCTTGACATATGGTTTTCTCCTTTATATGACTTAAAATACCATTTCGGTCACAGATATAATACACCCTATACCAGTAAACGTCAAGAAATATTTTCAAAATTTTTATTTTGAATGTCCGCAAAATCCGTCCTACATCCCACGGACAGTCAACACAGGTATTTCTGCATGGCGGAACTGTTACAGGAAAATTAAGATTTCTTAAGTTGTCAGAAACGGGTCTTCGAGGGTATAATAGAATCCAGATAACAGAAATTGCGAAGCAGTTTCTATTATAACAATCAGCACAACAGATTTACAGGCGGTGTGACGCGTAGAGTATAGATTAAATGAAAGACGTGATTATTCTTGATATTCAGCAGTATAGAATTCCTGCTTCTATTTCTGCCGGTTTTTTTAATTATCTATCGATTGTTTCCCGACAAGATGAAAAACGGAGTGCTTCTTATTGGAAGCCTTATTTTTTACGCTTTAGGGGAGATTGGATACCTGGTGCTTCTCATGGTGTCCGTATTGATAAATTATTTTCTGGGGCTGCATCTGGAGCGGCCGCCGAGGCAGAAGGGAAAGCGGAATCAACAAAAGATAAAACATTATAACAGAAAACGAAGAGTAATTTTTACAGCGGCAGTGGCAATGAACGTGGGCGTGCTTGTCCTGTTTAAAACGGTAATGGACGGGAGTACGCTGCCTTTGGGTATCAGCTTTTATACCTTTCAGATTCTTTCTTATCTGACCGATGTGTACAGGGGGGAGCAGACCCGGGAGAGATCGTTTATCCGTTTTGCCACTTATATTACCATGTTTCCCAAGCTGGTGTCCGGGCCGATTACCGGATACGGCCAGGTGAGGGAACAGCTTCATAAGCGGAAATTCGGCCTGGATGGGCTGCAGGCAGGCCTGAAGACGTTTACCGTGGGCCTGGCAGCGAAGGTGCTTCTGGCGGATCGGCTGGGGCTTTTGTGGCGGGAGGTGCAGGTGACGGGCTTTGAAAGCATTTCCACGCCTCTGGCCTGGCTTGCAGCCATAGCCTACTCCATGAAGATTTATTTTGATTTTTACGGCTATTCATTGATGGCGGTGGGGCTGGGCAGAATGCTGGGCTTTGAACTGCCGGAGAATTTCCGGCTGCCATATATGGCCGGTTCCGTGCGGGAGTTTTACCGCAGATGGCATATTACGCTGGGAAACTGGTTCTGCAAATATATTTATATTCCCCTGGGGGGAAGCAGAAAAGGAGAGCTGCGCACGGTAATGAATCTGCTGGCGGTGTGGGCGCTGACGGCGGTCTGGCACGGCAGTACTGTTAATTTCCTGATCTGGGGCCTGCTGCTGTGGCTGTTGATTGTATTCGAGAGGCAGCTGGAGGCGCTGGGAGCGGGGAAGATACTGGGCATAGGGCCTATGCGGGCCATTCCTCATCTGTATCTGTGGGCCGTGATTCCCGTGACCTGGGTCTGCTTTGCCGTGACGGATCCGTATCAGCTGCCGATCTATCTGGGCAGAATGCTTGGCGTTACGGAAGGAATCAGGGTCAGTGCGGGAGACTGGCTCCGGGCGCTGGAAACATACTGGTATTTGTTTGGCGTGGGAGCGCTGGCCTGCACACCTGTGCTGCATAAACTGTACCGCAGGTGGAAGGATAGTGTGGTGGTCACACTCCTTCTGGTGGCCCTCTTCTGGCTGTGTGTATGGAGGCTGCAGGTGGAAGGGAATAATCCCTTTATGTATTTCAGAATATATTAGGATTGATACAGGATGAAACGGGATAGAAACGAGTGATAAAGTGAAGCTGTTGAAAAAAAGTTATTATTTGATATTGTTTGCGGCGGTGGGCATTGTCTACCTGAGTGTTGTGGATCAGTGGCAGGTCTACGCCGGGGCGCTGGAGCAGGTAAAGGAATTCTGTATGGGAGGCAGTTCCCGGGAGAATCCGGGGAAATCGGAAGGCCAGGGCGGAGCCGGCGGACAGAACGGTCAGGAAAGTCAGGGAGAAGAGAACAGCCTGAAGGAACAGGAAGACCCGAACGGAGCGGGCGGGCAGGATGGTCCGGACGGACAGAACTCGGCTGGAGGGCAGGGTGCAGGGACCGGAGAAGAGGGGCCGGGCGGCAGCAGGGATGGGCAGGCGCCGGAGGCGAATGATCCTGCAGGCGCAGACGCCGGTCAGGAGCCAGCGGAAGGCGGAGAAGGAACCGGCGGGCCTGCCGTGCCTCCGGAGCAGGCGGAGGCGGCGCCGGTGTTCGGCACGGTGGAGGATGATTATTTTTCCGATGCGGTGTTTATCGGCGATTCCAGGACAGTAGGCATGTATGAGTACGGAGGGCTGGAGGATATTGCTGCCTTTTATGCTTCCACCGGCCTTACCGTCTACAAAATATTTGATTCCCCCATCGTGGAGGTTCCGGGCCAGAAAAAGAAGATTACCGTCGAGGAAGCTCTGCAGGCCAATTCCTTTGGCAAGATTTATCTGATGATCGGCATTAACGAGATGGGAAGGGGGACGGTGGAGACCTTTACGGAGAAGTACCGGGAAGTGGTGGCGCATCTGCAGGAGCTGCAGCCGGAGGCGGTTATTTATATCCAGGGGATCATTAAGGTGACTACAGAGCGTTCCGGCCAGGGAGATTATATCAACAATGAAGGGATTGAAGCACGGAACGCCGAGCTGGCAAGGCTGGCGGACAATAAAAGTATATTTTATCTGGATGTGAATCCGCTTATTTGTGACGAGACCGGGGGTATGGTGGACACTTATACCTTTGACGGGGTTCATCTGAAAGCGAAGTATATCCAGATCTGGAAGGACTACCTGAAGGGAAATGCCGTTCTGACAACGCCGCCTCCACAGGAGCAGGTATCAGGATGAAAAACTGCAGGCATTTTCGAAAAGATTTTTCTTGACGCGTTCCCGACGAAAGATTATCATAGAAAAGAAAGTGCAATGAGGCCGTTTCCGCGGCCTCATTGTGCGGGAAGAAATAACCTGAAGGTCGGCTTTTCGAGAGGGGAGAGATCGGGGGAAATCACAGGAGGATGAGTTCATGAGCAAGAAAAAATCGGCTCTCGGTGAGAGCGGCATTTATGATGCCAGGGTTCTTGGCGCTCCAAGGGTTGCAGTGCTGGGGCTGCAGCACATGTTTGCAATGTTTGGTTCCACAATACTGGTTCCTGTTCTGACGGGGCTGGATGTTTCCGCCACTTTGTTTTTTGCGGGAGTGGGGACATTGCTGTTTCATTTTCTGACAAAGAGGAATGTACCGGCCTTTTTGGGTTCCTCCTTTGCATTTCTGGCCGGTTACCATGCCATTGCGGGCAATCCCGATGAGGGCACGCTTCAGAAGGAGCTGCTTCCCTATGCCTGCTTTGGAGTGGCTTGTGCGGGCCTGCTGTATCTGCTGCTGGCTCTTTTGATTAAGCTGTTTGGCAGCAGGCGTGTCATGAAATTTTTCCCGCCTGTAGTTACGGGGCCGATCATTATTGCCATCGGCCTGACCCTTTCCCAGACGGCCATCGACAGCTGCTCCTCTGACTGGCTCATTGCCTTTGTGGCCATTGTGTTGATTATAATCTGTAATATCTGGGGGAAAGGCATGCTGAGGATCGTGCCGATTATCGTGGGTGTGATCGGTTCTTATCTGTTGGCGGCCTTTTTGCAGAGGGCGGATTTTTCCAAGGTTGCGGAAGCTGCCTGGGTAGGCTTTCCCATTCATTGGAACGAAACCGTGTTCTGGGCTTTTGAGGATGGTAATGTTTCCATGCTGCTTACAAGCGTTATCACCATTATGCCTATCGCCCTTGCCACCATCATGGAGCATGTGGGGGACATCTCCGCCATATCCTCTACCGTAGGGAAGAATTATATCAAGGATCCCGGGCTGCACAGGACTCTGCTGGGTGACGGTCTTGCCACCATTGCGGCTTCCCTGTTCGGTGCGCCTGCCAATACGACTTACGGGGAAAACACGGGGGTGCTTTCCCTGACAAAGGTATTTGATCCCATGGTGATCCGGCTGGCGGCCGTCTTTGCGATCCTGTTTTCCTTCTGTCCGAAATTTGCCGCTGTAATCGGCTGCATGCCTACCGCTACCGTGGGAGGGGTATCGCTGGTACTCTACGGTATGATTTCCGCGGTGGGCGTGCGCAATGTGGTGGAGTCCCGGTGTGACTTTTCCAGGAGCCGGAACGTGATTATTGCTGCCCTGATCCTGGTGCTGTCCATTGGCATCAGGTACAGCGAGGCAGGGGCAATTGCGTTTACGGTGGGCTCGGTCACCATCAGCCTTTCCGGACTGGCGGTAGGAGCCCTGGTGGGAATTATCCTCAATGCGGTGCTGCCCGGCAAGGATTATGTGTTCAGTGAGGAGGAGCCCAGGGATACGGGGGTGAATTTTGCGGTTATGGGTAAGGAGAAGGATTGACAGTCCCCGGACTTTGGGCATAAAATAATAAAAATACGGTGAAGGGGGTGCCGCAGGGCGCTCCCTTTTTTGAAAGGAAAGAATATGAAAATTGCGGATATGCACTGTGATACGATCAGCAGGCTGGCGGATCTGGAGGAGAGGGGAGAACCCCAGGGCTTACGGGAGAATACCGGACATCTTGACCTGCTGCGCATGGGGCAGGGAGGATATTTGCTCCAGAATTTTGCCCTGTTTGTGGAGCTTTCCCGGGAGCGGGACCCCTGGGAGAGGGTCTGCAGGCTGTATGAATGCTATAGCCGGGAGATGGAGCAAAACGGCGACCTGATCGCCCCGGTGCTTTGCTATGACGATATTGCCGCCAATGAGGCCGCGGGAAAGCTTTCGGCGATGCTGACGGTGGAAGAGGGGGCCGTGTGCAGGGGAGAGATCGGAAAGCTGAGAAAGCTTTATGATATGGGAGTCCGAATGCTTACCCTGACCTGGAACTTTCCCAATGAGCTGGGATACCCCAACCGGGTGGGAGAGCTGACGGAAAAGGTGGGCAGGCTTAGAAAGCAGATGAGGAAGTATCCCGGGGAAAGTGAGGAATATCAGGCGCTGCAGGCTCAGGCCAGGCCGCTGTTGGAAGAATATTTCCACACTCCCAATACCACGGGAGGGCTCACGGAGCGGGGCCGGGAATTTGTGGCGGAAATGGAAGCACTGGGTATGATCCCGGACGTATCCCATTTGTCCGATGCAGGATTTTATGATGTGCTGGCGGTGACGAAGAAGCCCTTTGTGGCAAGCCATTCCGATGCCAGGGCCGTGTGCCCCAATGTGCGGAACATGACGGATGATATGATTCGTAAGCTGGCGGAGCGGGGCGGTGTGATGGGACTGAATTACTGTGCGGATTTTCTGGAGGAGCTGCCGGCAGGAGGGAAGAATCCGGGGACCATAGCTGCGGTCGTCCGCCATGCCGGGCACATCGTGAATGTGGGCGGGATCCAGGTTCTGGGACTGGGCAGTGATTTTGACGGTATCGATACCCATGAGGAGCTGCCGGGAGCGGAGAGTATGGGGAAGCTGTGGGAGGCCCTGAAGGCGGCGAAATTTACGGAAGCTCAGCTGGATCTTGTTTTCAGCGGAAATGTATTGCGAGTATATCGTGACACCTTGTCCTGAAAGTGCTATACTTAGGGAAGAGAAGATACGGTCAGCTCTTCCTCAGAGCCTCCGGCGGATGCGCACGGATATGCAGAGGAAAATGCTGCTTCGCAGCGCAAAGGAGTGCGGAATTATGAAGACCTTTGAGGAACTGGATAAGCTCTTTGGAAAAAGTGAACAGGCATTTTTGGTGACGAAGTCACCCTTTTCGGAGGAAGCTGTCCTGGTATATGGAAATGCTGCGGCAGCTGCTCTGACAGGGATCAACATGAAAGAGACGGCAGGGCGCAGATTCCTGGATCTGGGGGACCGGTGGAAGGAAGAGCGGCATATACACCACTCTGCTTTCGACGATGACCTGTGCCTTGTCATGGTCGTGGATAAGGCAGAATCAGAGCGGGCGGCAATGGCCGCTTACGCGGAGTCCTGCAGAAATATGGAAAGGGCGTTGGCGGCGGCCAACGATGCCAACCAGGCAAAAACTAAATTTTTATCGGAGATGTCCCACGACATACGCACTCCCATGAACGCGATTGTGGGTATGACGGATATTGCGCTGAAATACGCAGAAGACACCGTAAGGGTGGAGGATTGCCTGAAGAAGATCAAGGTGGCTTCCGGACATCTGATGGGCCTGATTAATGAGGTGCTGGATATGTCCAGGATCGAGAGCGGCAAGCTGGTTTTGACGCTGGAGGATTTCCAGCTGGTGGATCTGATCCATTCCATTGTGATCGTCATCAAACCTCAGGCAGAAAAGAAGGGGCTTCATTTTCATCTGGAAATGGGGGAAATCCTGCAGGAGAACCTTCAGGGTGATGCCATGCGTATCCGACAGATTTATACCAACCTCCTGTCCAATGCGGTCAAGTATACGGAGGACGGCGGGGATGTGTATATGAGATTGTCCCAGGAACAGGGTGAGAACGGGATGATCCGGCTTCTGGCTGAGGTGGAGGATAACGGTATCGGCATGCCGCCGGAATTTCTGGAGCATATATTCGAACCCTTTGAGAGGGAGCGTAACACCACTCACAGTAAAATAGAGGGAACCGGCCTTGGCATGAGTATTACCAAAAGGCTGGTGGAGATGATGAACGGCAGTATCTTAGTGGAAAGCAAAAAAGGGGCAGGCAGCAAGTTCAGGGTATGTCTGGAAGTGGAGTGCTCGGGCAGGGGGGCGGCTTTCGAAAAAAATGCCCTGGCCGGCCAGAAGGTGCTGGTACTGCAGGGAGAGAAGGAAAAGCTGGAACGGCTGCCCGAAATGCTGCGCCGCTTTGGCATGGAAGCGGATGTGGCATCCTGCGGTATGGAGGCGGTGGATTTGCTCAATGATGCGGACATTAGCGGGATGAACTATTTTGCCATGCTTACCTGTGATAAGCTGGCGGATATGGAGCTTTCCCTTTTTCTGCCTGAGGTCTGCGCCAGAAAGGGCAGGGATTTTCCCATATTGCTTTTGTCCGAAAGTGACTGGACTGAGGAAGAGTATCTGTTAGGGCGGGCCGGAGTGACTTCTTTCGTTCCCCTGCCTCTGTCGGAAAGCCGTCTGGCAGAAGCGTTGTATGCCTATACTGAGGAAGGCAGGAGCAGACAGAAGCTTTCGGAGAGCAAACCGAGGAAGAATCATCAGAACAGCCATATTCTTCTGGTGGAGGACAATGAACTGAACCGGGAAATCGCGCTGGAGATTCTGAGCAGTACGGGGGTACAGATTGACACGGCATGTAACGGGCAGGAGGCTGTTGATACTTTTCTGGCGAAGCCGGAATATTACTATGGGATGATATTGATGGATATTCAGATGCCGGTAATGGATGGCCTGGAGGCTACAAGGAGGATTCGAAGCCTGGACCGGGTGGATGCTTCGGCGGTGGCCATTGTATCCATGACTGCAAATGCTTTTGCGGAGGACAGGAAGCGTTCAATCGAGGCAGGTATGAATGCACATATTACAAAGCCCATCGACGTGGAGCAGCTGCTGGAATGTCTTGACCAATGGTGCGGGAGGTAAGCATGCGGCAATATCAGGAAGAATATATCGCCAATACCAAAAGTATTACCGAGCTGATGCTGCATACCGAGCTGATCGGGCTGCCTCCGGAGGAAATTTGCCGCAGGCTTCGGATGAAAGGGATCGGAGTGCGGGAACTTCAGGAGCGGAATAACCGGATCCTGCGGGAACGGCTGATTCCCACTCTGGACAATATTCTTACCGCCGGCGAGGAAGAAATCGACGCATTGGTGGAATTTACGGATGCGCTGCTGCAAAGGCAGCTGGATGCCGGAGTGAGGTATTATGTTTGCCGGGCGCTGGTTTCAGTGGCCCGGGTGCAGGGAAACCGAAATCTGCTGATTAAGGAGCTTTACATGACAGGCATGGCACTTTATGGCCTCCGGAGCACCCTGGAGGGTCAGGATGACAGTCAATTCTGCTGGAGAATGAGGATGGTATTTGGAGAGGCGGCAGGTTATATTCGGTATTACGATGAAATAGACGATGCTGATACAAGAGGATATATCCATCGGTCCATGGGAAACCTGGCGCTGGGGATAGCAGGTCATGACAGCAGAACAGCGGAAAAAAAGATGGAGGTGCTTCGGCGTTCCCTGCAGGTACTGACGGATCCTGTCTATCAGGAGAAGACTCCCCAGCTGCCCTGGAATACCTATATTTATAAGCAGCACCAGGAGCGGACTACCCTGATGGAGTATCTGCGGGGCGGTGAGGTGACGGCCAGAATTGTAGGAGAGGTCATGGAGTCTGCCCAGTATGTTTATGACAGGCAGGTGAAAAATGCCAGGGAGAGAGGAATGCCTCTGGAGGCGCGGTGGCTTTATACCTATTATGCGGCTTCCTATTACTGCGGCGTGTACACATTGCCGGAGCTCCTGCACAAGATTGAGGAGGTCTATGCCTCCGCGTCTTTTTCCGATTACAGCGTGAACGGGATGTATGGAAATATTTTTCTTCCGGCCATATACTCTGTCCACCTGGGAAAGGATCCGGAGCTGTTGGAGCGGAAAAAACCGGTAGTCCTGATGATGTACCGCAGAATGAAGGAATATCTGAAGCGGGTGCCCCCGGGCGAGAACACGGGCAGTTTGTCTTCCTATGTCAGAGGAAGCATGGGGGCGTATATTGAATACCCGGGAGAAAACAGTTTCCGCGATTATGTGGAGGAAGTGATTGCCGGCAGGCAGCCGGAAACATATGCACATTCCTATATGGTTTCAAGGCTTGCATCGCTGATCTTTGACGAGATGATGGAGACAATGCCGGAGCAGCTCGTGGGCGTCAGGGGAACAAAGAGTGTCGGGGAGCTGCAGGAACGCAGGGAAGAAGTGGAGAGGTTTCTGTATGATTGCTGCATTCTTCATGATATAGGGAAACTGAAGATGCTGGAGCTTTACGAACTGCCCAATCGCGGGTGGTTTGCCGAGGAGGAGGAACTGTACAGATTTCATACGGTTTACGGCTGGCAGATGCTGACGCGGTATGACTCCACGAAAGATCTGGCGCCGGCAGCCCTGGGGCATCACAGATGGTTTGACGGGCAGGGAGGCTTTCCGGAGGCGTACCATCGGGAGCAGGATGCAGTGCTGACCGATATCGTCAGCGTGGCGGATTTTATTGACGAAATCTGTAATCCCGGGGAAAATTATCAATGTGAGACCGTATGCCCGGAAGAGATGCTGGAGCAGCTGCGTGCTTTTGCAGGCGCCAGGTTTTCGCCTTTTGCTGCAGAGGCGGCTGTCCGACGGGAGGAAGATATAAAAAAAGTATTGACAGACAGTCTCTGATCCTTTATAATGCTGATAATTTCATAAATCAAGTGATTGATTGTAAAAGCAATGACAAGAAGAAGTAGCAGACAGTGGGGCATACAGAAAGCAGCCGGATGATGAGAGGCGCATGGGAAGCTGTTTGTGAATACATCTTTGAGCTTCACACCAAATTCTGCGTTTTGCGGATAGTAGGCTGTGACGGTTCCCGCATCCGTTATCGTGCTAGGGTATAAGCTGTGGCAGCAGTCGTACCCGAAGAGGCAGGCAGTGTGAGCTGTCTGTAAACATTAGGTGGTATCACGAGGCTTGGGCTCTCGTCCTTTTGAAAGGATGGGAGCTTTTTTAATGCGCTGCTTCATGGAATGAGCAGGTCCGCTGAGCCGGAACAGGAAAATAAAAAAAAGGAGAGCAGATATGAAAACAACAGAAGCAGAATTCGGGAAAAAGGATTTTACGGAGAACGGGGAGACGACACGGGTGAGGGACATGGATGAGGAGCAGATAAAGGCCCTGGTCCGCCATCAGATGCGCGTTATCAGACAAGGGGCAGCCGAGTTGATCGGTGAGGAAGAGCTGGGGGAGAAGCTGAGACGCAGTATCATGACGGGAAAGCCGCTGACAGTCAAGTTCGGCATGGATCCCAGTGCGCCGGACATCCACCTGGGGCATGCGGTGGCGCTGCGGAAGCTGAAGCAGATGCAGGACCTGGGGCACAGGATTGTGGTGGTAATCGGGGATTTCACCGGGAGGATCGGGGATCCCACCGGAAAGAGCAAAGGGAGAAAGGCGCTTTCGGACGAAGAGGTGAGCGCCAATGCACAGACATACCAGGAGCAGATATTCAGGATTCTGGACAGGGAGAAGACCCGGGTGAGGTACAACGGGGAATGGCTGGAACACCTGGATTTCGGACAGGTGCTGGAGCTTGCGTCCACAACAACGGTGGCGAGAATGCTGGAGCGGGATGATTTCCAGAACCGTTTCCGCAACAACATTCCCATCGGGCTGCATGAATTTTTCTATCCCTTAATGCAGGCGTATGATTCCGTTGTGCTGGAGGCAGATCTGGAGCTGGGGGGAACGGATCAGACCTTCAACGTCCTCATGGGGAGAAGCCTGCAGAGAGAGTGTGGGCAGGAATCTCAGGCGGTGCTGTTCATGCCGCTTCTGGAAGGGATTGACGGTGCGGAGAAGATGAGCAAGAGTCTGGGAAATTACATCGGCATAGATGAGGATGCCAGAACCATGTTTACCAAGGTGATGCAGATCCCCGACGGGCTGATCCTCAAATATTTTGAGCTGGGGACGGATATTCAGCCGGAGGATCTGGACAAGGTGAGGGAAGATCTGGCGGACGGAGGAAATCCCAGGGATGCAAAGCTGCTGCTGGCAAGGACGATCACGGAACTGTATCATGGCGAGGAGGAAGCGGAGTCGGCAGAGAGCTTTTTCCGGGAGGCCTTTACCAACCGCGGCGTGCCGGAGAATGTGGACGCCCTGCAGGTCATTTTGGATCGGGGAAACCTGCTGGATTGTGTCCGTCCGCTGGTAAACGGGGGGTATGTGGAGAGCGGCGCCGGTTTCCGAAGGCTGATTGCCCAGGGCGGTGTCTGGAAGAACGGCGAGCGGGTGAAGGATCCGGAGGAAAGGGTTAAGGCAGGTGATGTGCTGAAGATCGGAAAGCGGCGTTTTGTGAGACTGGAGACAGATATGTAGTAACAAAAACCACATAAAAAAGATAAAAAAACTATAAAATGTATTTTTGAGTAATGATTTGCATTGCTATTTTGATAGGTAAGTGGTATTCTTTACTTTATAGACGATAACTTATGAAAGGTCAGTAAACATATGAGTGAAGCATTCCATATTATCAGCGACGGCTCCTGTGATTTGCCGGCAGAGCTTGCAGAAAAGAAAAATATTACAGTAGTTCCCTTTTATGTGTCTTTTGATAATGAGCATTATCTGAAGGAAAACGTGGAAATCGGCATCAGAGATTTTTATCAGCAGATGGTGGACCGGAAGGGAGTATATCCCAAATCCTCCTTGCCTGCGGTCAGGGACTATATGGATGCGTTCCGGCCTTATGCGGAAGCGGGGGTGCCGGTGATCTGTATCTGCATTACCACGAAATTCAGCGGCTCCATGCAGTCGGCGGTGAATGCCAGGGAAGCGCTCCGGGAAGAGTATCCCGATTTGGAGATCACGGTTATTGATGCTACCGTTAATACGGTGCTGCAGGGACTGTATGTGCTGGAAGGGGTTAAGATGCGGGATGCCGGGTTCAGCTATCAGGACGCGGTGGCACGGCTGGAAGAGATCAAGGGTACCGGCAGGATATTCTTTACCGTGGGAAATATGGAATATTTAAAGCACGGCGGGCGGATCGGAAAGGTAGGGGCGCTGGCGGGCAGTGTTCTGGATATACGTCCGGTGATTACGCTGAAAAGAGGCGAGATATTCCCGTCGGGAATCGGCAGAGGGAGAAAGCGGAGCACGGCAAAGGCGACGGATCTGCTGGTGTCCTATTTGAAAAAGGGAGGGCTGGGCATCGATTGCTACAGCATTGTCATCGGCTATGGCTATGACATCGAAGAGGGGAAAGAATACCGGGACAGTGTGGTACGGGAGCTGCAGGCTCAGGGCCATGAGGTAAAGGAGCTTCCCACCTGCCAGATCGGTGCGACCATCGGCGTACATACCGGCCCGTATCCCCTGGGGATCGGCGTGATCGAGAAGGCAATTCACAATTGATATGTTATATCGGAAGGAAAGGCCGGCCGCCAGTCATCTGCAGCCGGTCTTTTTCACAGGCAGTTTTTTAGCAGTTCTTTGATATCGGTAAAAGCGTACTCTGCAGGGTAAGGAGTATTCTTCATGTCTTCCGGCCGTGCTTCGCCGGTAAACACCACACAGGTATCCACACCGCCGTTAATGCCGCAGGCAATGTCCGTGTAAAGGCGGTCTCCCACCACCAGGGTTTCTTCCCTTGTAAAGCCGGACAATTCCAGACATAAATCAACTACCTCCCGGCTGGGCTTTCCCAGGTAGACGGGATGCCTGTCCGTGGTGGCGGTAAGCATGCCGCAGATGGAGCCGCAGTCCGGAACAAAGCCGAAGTCTATGGGGCAGCGCAGGTCGGGATTGGTGGCATAGAAGGGGGCGTCCGTGGTCAGCAGTACCCTGGATGCCTGTATCAGCTTTTGGTAGTTCAGTTCACTGTCGTATGCCACCACCACACAGTCGATGCCGTCCTCCGCAGTCTCGGTGATCCGGAGACCGTTACGCCGCAGCTCTGCCACAAAGGAAGCGGTGCCCAGCACAAATATTTTTTTGCCGGCATAATGCTCCCGCAGGAAGCGGAGGGTCATAAAGCCGGATGTGATGAATTGGTCTTCCCTGGTTTCCAGGGAAAAGGCGGTGCGGAATTTCTCCACATAATCGCTGCCGCTTCTGGTGGAGTTGTTGGTGATATAGTAGGTTTTGCCGCCAATGCGGTCAATGTGGGCCAGCAGCTCGGCGCTGCCCTCGTACAGGGTGTCGCCCAGTGCCAGGGTGCCGTCTATGTCAAACAGGAACAGTTTCTTTTTTTTCAATGCTTCCGGTGATTTCATATTTAGTTATTATCTCCCTTATCTGTAATGATTCCCGTAAACAGAGCTATTATAACATTTTGGCCTGATACGCTCAAGGAGATTCGTAACTGTTCAGACAACATGGAACCGTCACGGAGATTTCGTGAAAAGAACAGGAAATCCGAATAATTCCGAATAAAGGAATAGACTTATGATGGAGGTTGTGCTATACTGTCCGTATCGGCAGTAGATGATCGTAACAAAGAGAGTGGAGCCGGCATTTCGTGCGGCTTCCATAAGAGGAGGAGCGATGAGTAGCAGATAGTTTGAGAGGGAAAACAAACATTTTGTTTTTTAGGGAAAGCCTGTCAGAAGCAGGTTTGTTTGTGCATCCTTATCAGATTATCACACTCATTTACGCGGATAGTGAGGCAAGGGCCGTATTTCAAGTCAACCAGGGCTGGCTTGAGTATGGAGTTATGCTCCATGTCGTGGTCAGGGCCGCAGTTTTTTGTGTATGAGTCTGTTTTCGGATGCGGGAACAGACTTTTTTGTATGTGTGATTTTTGCACTTTCGGAGACTTATGCACAGAATGTGATTTTTACACATTGTGGGATTCCTGCATATTTTGCAGACTGTTCAGGCTTTCGGGAGGAGGGTCTATGCTACAGATCAGAAATTTAAGTATAATTTATAAAAAGGATTTGCGGGAATTGGTGTCGGAGCTGTCTTTTGTGCTGAATGACGGAGACAAGGCGGCGTTGATCGGGGAAGAGGGCAATGGCAAGTCTACATTATTGAAGCTGATATATGATGAATCCCTGGTGGAAAACTATGTGGAGCATTCCGGTGAAGTCATCCGCAATCATTCTGTGCTGGGATATTTGGGGCAGGAGCTGGAGCCGGAAGAACGGGAAAAGAGCGTATATGAGTTCCTGTGCGGAGAGCCGGAATTTCAGGAAAGCGGGCCAAAAGAGCTGGCGGCTTATGCTTCCGGGCTTCATGTGCCGGTCCCGCTTTTGTATTCGGAGCAGCGGATGGATACGTTGTCGGGAGGAGAGAAAATTAAAATATGTATGCTTCGCATTTTATGCCGGAAACCGGATGTGCTGCTGCTGGACGAACCGTCCAATGATATTGATTTAAGGACCCTGCTGTGGCTGGAGGAGTTCATTCTGGGCTGGGAAGGGCCGCTGCTATACATTTCCCATGACGAAACGCTTTTGGAGCGGACTGCCAATAAGATAATTCATCTGGAACAGATTCAGAGAAAGAAAAAGGCCCGGCATACGGTGAAAGCCCTTGATTACCGGACTTATGCAAACCAACGGGCGGGAGGGCTGCAGAAGCAGGAACAGCTGGCTAAAGGGGAACGCAGCGAATACAGAAAGCAGCAGGAAAAGTTTATGCGGATCCAGCAAAAGGTAGAGCATCAGCAGGAGGTGATTTCCAGGCAGGATCCCCATGGGGCGCAGCTGTTAAAGAAGAAAATGCACGCCGTCAAGAGCATGGAGCGGAGGTTCGAGAAGGAGTTCCAACAGATGACGGAATTTCCCGATGTGGAGGAAGCCATTTTCATGAAATTCGGGGAAACGAAGGAACTGTCTCCCGGGAAAACAGTGCTGGACCTCTTTCTTCCGGAGTTAAGGCAGGGAGAGCGTGTGCTGGCCCGCAATATTTGCCTCAAGGTGCGGGGAAAGGAGAAAATCTGTCTCACAGGGGATAACGGCGCCGGCAAGACCACGCTGTTAAAGTCAATTGCTGCCGGGCTGCTGGAGAGAACGGATATAAAGGCAGCCTATATTCCCCAGAATTATGCGGATCCGGAAGGATTTGGGGCGGCTTTGCAGGTCACGCCCGTGGAATTCCTGGCAGGGAAGGGCGATAAGGAGGAGTGTACAAAGATACGCACATATCTGGGCAGCCTGAAATTTACGGCCGATGAAATGGAGCACTCGGTCCGGGCGCTGTCAGGGGGGCAGCGGGCTAAGCTGCTGCTTTTGCGAATCTGTATGAGCGGGGCCAATGTACTGATCCTGGATGAGCCCACCCGGAATTTTTCGCCTTTGTCAGGTCCTGTGATCCGTAAAATGCTGGCCGGGTTTCCGGGTGCGATTATCAGCATCTCCCATGACAGGAAATATATGGAGGAGGTGTGTGAAAAGGTATACCGGCTGACGGAGGAAGGGCTTGTACCCACGGAGTGAAAGCCCCTCCCGCGGGTATTGTTTTTTCGGAAGGTTCCGTGTAAAATGGAATACGGGATTTGTGTGGGAGGAATACTTCAGGCGGGGGAAGAAATGGTTAGGAAACGTTTCAGGTTTACGGGCAGGGTGCAGGGCGTCGGGTTCAGAACCCGGGCAAAATACGCTGCCCGCGGAATGTATATCACGGGCTGGGTGAGGAATGAGTGGGACGGTTCTGTGGTAATGGAAGCACAGGGGAGCGAAAAGGCAATTGACCAGATGCTGATTATGATTAACAGGAGCGACTATATCCGTATCGACTCCATGGAGTCGGAAATCGTTCCCCTTAAGGAGGATGAGGCTTCTTTCACGGCAATCGTGTGAGATTGTGAGTTTCCGCATAGGGGATCACGGAAGTTCGTGTGAAATGCAGAGATCCGTGCTGCAACAGGCGCGCAACACTCCAGGCCGGCCATGGAATCGTTATCGCCGCCGGGGGGTTCAAACATCTGAAAAAGTTTTACCGGAAGGACTTGTACAGGACAGAAGTCTGTGTTATAGTAAATATAACATCTGTTTTATCCAAATCGGGAACACATTCTGGTTCCCGTGTTTCGGCTTTTCGCCATCGATTCAGACAAAATAGTTAAACAGTGCACAGGACCGGCGAAAAGTATTTCTCCTGTCTGTGCGGAACAGGAGGAACGAATGAAAGAAAGAAAAAAATTGCTGCCTGCGGGAAAACCGGCAGCAGCGGCTCCGGGAACCCGGGAAAACGGAAATTCGCAGAGCGTGGAAGGAAAGTACAATCAACACAACAGGGACATCAGCAGCAGGTCTATATTTGGCAATGCGGTTCTGTGTGCACAGTTTTTGAGGGACAACGTGGATATGCCGCTGCTGAAGGATGTGCAGCCCGAGGATATTGAAGACGTGTCCGAACGCTATCATCCCTATCTGGGAACCGAGTTCACTTCGGATTCCGTGAAGCGGATTCGGATTCTGGATATTGAAAAAGGTAAGAAGGCGGGAAGAACGGAGCCACCGTTTCTGGTATCCCTTATCGAACATAAGAGCCTTGTGGAATATGATGTCTCCATGCAGCTGCTACGGTATATGATGTGTATATGGACGGAGTACCGAAGAGAGATGGAAAAGCTTCACGGGGGCTGTACCGGTCAAAAGGGGTTTCGCTATCCTGTAATTATTCCTGTCGTATATTATGAGGGCGGGCGGGAATGGACGGCGGACAGGCATCTGTGCGGCAGAATTCGTGACAGCTCGGAATTCCGGAGGTGGATTCCGGATTTTCAATATGAGGTAGTCAGGATTCATGACTACAGCGACAGAGAGCTTTTGGAACGGGGAAATGAGATGTCCCTGATTATGTTGATTAACAAAATACAGAACACAATGGATCTGGAACGTTTTTTGCAGATACCACCGGATAAAATGAATCGGATTATTCAGAACAGCCCGGAGCATGTCCTGGAGGTTTTGGTGACGGTCATGGAGAGCCTGTGCCTTAAAATAGACGCATCGGCGGAGGAAAGGTCACAATGTGTTCGGAAAGTGAAAGTGCGTGATATGGGATATTTATTTGAAAATATGGAGAAAATCAGCATACAGGAAGAGCGGAAGAAGACCGAGGAGCAGCGCAGGAAGACTGAGGAAGAGCGGAAGAAAGCCGAGGAGCAGCGCAGGAAGACTGAGGAGCAGCGGAAGAAAGCCGAGGAGCAGCGCAGACGGGCTGATGAGGCGGAAGCAAAGCTTCGACTTGCCGAGGAAAAGATAAGGCAGCTGCAGAAGCAATCCGGGGGATCGGACTGCTGACCCGTAAAGCCGGGTTTGATGCTTTGGTTATTGTTTTATCGATGAAGCTTGAGTAAAATTGATTCCATGGTGTAGTGAGAAGGAGAACAATGGTGGAAGGTAACAGGGCACAAGGCGGAATGCCGGAAATCGGTGGAGAAGGCCGGCCACGGCTGGGGAGGGATTTCTTTGCCAGGGACGGCATTACCGTGGCCAGGGAGCTTCTGGGAAAGATTCTGGTGCATGATACGAAAATCGGTCCGGTGCGGGGGATTATCACCGAGGTGGAGAGTTATATGGGGGAGGAAGACAAGGGCTCCCATACCTATGGCGGCAGGCGCACGGAACGCACGGAGCCCATGTATCATGCCGGCGGAACTTCCTATGTCTATTTGATTTACGGCATGTACAGCTGTATGAATATCGCTGCCATGACGGAAGGGATTCCCCAGGCGGTGCTGCTTCGCAGCGTGATTCCGGCGGACGGGGAGTCGGAGCGGCGGATGACAGAGCTGCGACAGGAAGCCGCGGCAGGGCGCCGGCGCCGGAGAGCAGAGGATGGTAGGGCCGGGAAGGAGGATAAGACCGGAAAGGCGAAGCTGCCCTCTTTTGGAAAGCATCTTGCCGACGGGCCGGGCAAGCTCTGCATTGCCATGGGCATATCCAGGGCGGACAATGATATAGATATGACAGAGAGCGGCTGTTTTTATGTGACGGAGGGGATTCCGGTGGAGTCCGCCAGAATCCGGGCAGCCAGACGGATTGGCATCGATTATGCGGAAGAAGCAGCGGAGTATTTGTGGCGTTTTTTTATAGAATAGAAAGTTAAAGAGTGTACATATGAGCTTAAAATTTGTGTTTGGTCCATCGGGAGCAGGTAAAAGCCGTTATCTCTATGAGGAGATTCTTCGCAGGGCAGCAGACGACAGCAGTAAGAATTTTCTGATCCTCGTGCCGGACCAGTTCACCATGCAGACCCAGAAGGATCTGGTTCTGCTGAGTGACCGGGGCGGTATTATGAATATAGACGTACTCAGCTTCGGGCGGCTGAACCATCGTATCATGGAAGAGGTGGGGGAGGACGACACACCGGTGCTGGACGATACGGGGAAAAGCCTGGTGCTGCAGAAAATAGCGGCGGATTTAAAAGAAGAGCTGCCGGTGCTTGGCAGCTTTCTGAGCAGGCAGGGATATATCCATGAGGTGAAAAGTGCCGTTTCCGAGTTTATGCAGTATGGGATCGGCGTGGAGGACGTGAGCACGCTGATAGAATATGCACAGAAGAGGGGGGCTCTGGTACAGAAGCTGAAAGATCTGCAGACTCTTTACAGGGGATTCCGGGAGTACATACAGGGTAATTTTATTACCACCGAGGAAACCCTGGACGTGCTGTGCCGTTCGCTTGCAAAATCCCGGCTGCTTCCCGGCAGCGTGGTAGTGTTTGACGGATTTACCGGATTTACGCCCATTCAGAATAATGTGATCCGGGAGCTGATGCGGCTGTGCGGGGAAGTGATCGTTACGGTGACTATGGGGGAGGGCGAGGATCCCTACAAGCCGGGGGGGGAACAGCGGCTTTTCCATCTGAGCGGAAAGACTGTGGCGGATCTGGAGAGGCTGGCAAAGGATGCGGGAACAGAGAGGGCAAGGGACCTTTTCATACTGCCGGGAGATTCGTCTGTGGAAAGAGAGTGGAGGAACCGGCTGAGGGAAAGATGTGATATAGTGCTCCGGGACAGGCACCGCTTTGAAGAAGCTCCTGCCCTGCGGCATCTGGAACGGAGCCTGTTTCGCTATAAGGTGCGGCCTTACGAGGGGGAGCAGCAGGAAATCCGCATATTTGAAACCACCAGCCCCAGGGATGAGGTGTACCAGGCCGGACTGTTGATCCGGGAGCTGGTTCGGGAGGAAGGGCTGGCATACAGGGATATTGCGGTGATTACGGGGGATCTGGAGGGGTATGGTCCCTATGTGGAGACAGAGTTTGCCCAGATGGACATTCCCTGTTTTCTGGACAGGACCAGGGGGATTGTCTTAAATCCCATGGTGGAATATATCAAGAGTGCATTGGAGTTGTATTTAAAAGACTTCTCCTATGAAGCCGTGTTCCACTACCTTCGCAGCGGGCTGGCGGAGATGGAGCCCGGTGAGGTGGACGTGCTGGAAAATTACGTGATCGAGACCGGAATCCGGGGGTATCGCAGCTATAGCCGTCTTTTTACCCGTAAGACAAAAGAGATGGGAGAGGAGGAAGAGGAGCTGGCGAAGCTGAATTCGCTGCGGGAGCGTTTTTTGTCCCGGGTTGAACTGCTGCATATGAAGCACCGGGAACCTGTTCGCCATTATGTGGACAAGCTCTATGACTTTCTGATGCAGGCCGGGGTGCAGAGTAAGCTGGCTTCCTATGAGGCGGAATTTACAGGCCGGGGCGAGTTGTCGAAAGCCCGGGAATACGCACAGATTTATCGGCTGATTATGGAGCTGCTGGAGCAGGTCTATGAGCTCTTGGGAGAAGAGACCATTTCTTTGCAGGAATTTGCTGATATTCTGGAGGCAGGCTTCGGGGAAATTCAGGTGGGAATCATTCCGCAGAATGTGGACCGGGTAGTAGTGGGAGATATGGAACGTACCCGCTTAAAGCAGGTGAAGGCATTGTTTTTCCTGGGAGTCAATGACGGGAATATTCCCAAGAACGCCTCCAGGGGGGGGATTATCTCCGATATGGACAGGGAGTTCCTGCGGGAGTCCCGGCTGGAGCTGGCTCCCAGTCCCAGGCAGCAGATGTTCATTCAGAGGCTGTACCTGTACCTGAACATGACAAAGCCCTCCGAAAAGCTGTACCTGTCCTGTTCCCGGGTAAACAGTGCAGGTAAATCCCTGCGTCCCGCTTACCTCATCGATACGGTGAAAAGACTATTCCCCGGTATCCGGACGGAGCATCCGGAGCTTCGCAGTCCCCTGGAACAGATCGTCACGGGACGGGAGGGGGCCGGTTATCTTGCACAGGGGCTGCGGGAGTTTGCGGCGGGGGCTCTGTCTCCGGAAAGGGAGCGGGAGATCCTTGCCATATACCAGGCCTTTGATAAGGACGAGCTTCGGCAGGAAAGGGATTTTCTGCGGGAGGCAGCTTTTAAGCGGTATCGTGACAGCGGGCTTTCGGCGGTAGTGGCGGAGGCGCTTTACGGGAAATACCTGGAGAACAGCGTATCCCGTCTGGAGACCTTTGCGGCCTGTGCCTACAGGCACTTCCTGCAATACGGGCTCACCCTGCAGGAGCGTCGGGAATTTATCTTTGAGACGGCGGATATGGGAAATGTGTATCACGGGGTTCTGGAGCAGTTTGCAGGAAAGCTGGAAGAGAGGCAGTATACCTGGTTTGATTTCCCGGAAGAATTTGCGGAAAAGACCGTGGAAGAGGCCCTGGAGCAGTTTGCCGCCTCCTATGGAGATACGGTGCTTTACAGCAGTGCCAGGAACGAATATGCCCTTACCAGGATGGCGAGGATTCTGACCAGAACGGTGCTGACCCTGCAGAGGCAGCTGAAAAGGGGGAGCTTCCGGCCGGATGCCTATGAGCTTTCCTTCCGGTTTGCCGAGGATCTGGACAGTGTGAACGTGAGCCTCTCCGGGCAGGAGAAGATGCGGCTGCAGGGGCGGATTGACCGTATTGATGTGGCGGAAGAAGGGGAAAAGGTCTATGTGAAGGTGGTGGATTATAAGTCGGGTGACAGGCACTTTGACCTGGCGGCACTGTACTACGGGCTGCAGCTGCAGCTGGTGGTGTATATGAATGCAGCTCTGGAGGTGGAGGCGAAGAAGCATCCGGGCAGGGAGATTCTTCCGGCAGCGCTGCTGTATTACCATATTGACGATCCTGCCGTAGAGTCCCCGGTGGAGCTGTCGGAGGAGGAGATTGAGGAGCAGATCGCCGGGCAGCTGCGGATGAAGGGAGTAGTCAGCAGTGAGCCGGGAATCGTGGAACGGCTGGACGGCGGGGAGTGGAGCCGGTCGGAGGTGATTCCCGTGGAGCGGAAGAAGGACGGGAGCTTCAGCGCCCGCTCTTCGATATTGAGCGGCGGAGATTTGAAGACGGTGTCCGAGTATGTCTCCAAAAAGATAGCGTCAATCGGCAGGGAGATTCTGGACGGGAATATTTCCCTGAACCCGTATGAGATGGGAACCGAGGAAGCGTGTACCTGGTGTGCCTTTAAGCGGGTGTGCGGCTTCGAAGCCTCAATGCCGGGCTGTGAGAAGCGGCAGCTGGAGAGCATGGATCGGGAAGAGGCGCTGGAGAGGATGGGAAAGACGCCATGAAAAGAAAAATTTTGGTTTCAGATTACGCTGGGAGATCATCTGAATGAAGAGCTGGAGCAGTACTTCTCCGGCACCATCACGGAGGACATGGTGATTGAACACCTGGAAAGCCGTGTGGGATTGTATTTGGGGTTCTATCTTGATGGGTTTGTGGGAGTGCGTGGAGGGCGGTAAACCGCATTAAATGGGGATTCTTTGGGGATGGGGTCTGGTGGTTTTGAGTCATTTTGGTTGAATTCTGGTGGGGGCTGAACGAAAGTTGAACTCAGAACTAGCAATGCGCTTTATAAATCCGTCCTATTTATTTGCGTGTGGAACGAAGCAAATAATTGTTGTAAACTGTTTATGAATATACGGCATGCCGAGCTTGCCGTTTGGAGAGGCAGGCTCGGGCTGAAAGTCCAGAATATCCGGATGACTATTTGCCTTGGAATCCTTTTAGGAACAGTGCCAATCCCCCTTTTTGATTCATCCGTTTGGACATACTGCTGCTTTTGATTCTTTTTCTGTTATAATAACTTCAATGCCTTGTTCATCAAAAGCGGATAGGTCTTCTTCAGAAGCATCCCAATCCGTAATTAGTTTATTTAGCCTATTAGCCGGGCAAATGCTGACAACAGATTCAAAACCAATTTTTTCAGTAGGATATAGACCGATACTTTCCTTTGATGAATCAATAAGAGCGTTCCAAAAGCTGATTGCCTGGGACTTTTGTATTGATAGTCCAAATCCTGGTGAAATAAACGCGGATGTAATAAAACATTTATCAAAACGCAAACGCTTTATCATCTCAATGGCAAATGAATCATAACAGTTTCCTTTGTCATCCATTTCCCCACCCAGGAGAATAACAGAAATAGGATCCCTTTTTCTCAATTCTTCGGCAATAACGATGGAGTTTGTCACAACACGAATTTTCAAGTCTTCCGGCAAGCTCTGCACCATAAAGTAACCGACAGTAGCCGAAGTAATAAATACGACATCGCCCAGCTTAATCATTGACACAGCTTTTTTGGCGATTGCCATATAATTAGGCTTTATTTCGGTAATATCTTTTCCGGTTATATGGCGAGGTTTCCCGAACGCTACCTGGTGAACAGGAATAGCTCCTCCATGTGTTTTTTTAAGAAGGCCCTGTTCATCCAGAAGTCTTAAATCTCTGCGGGCGGATTCTACCGAAATGTTAAATTTCCGGGTTATTTCGTCAACTGAAATTCTTTCATTTTGTTTCAGCATATTCAATATTACCTGATGTCTTTCTTCAATAAACATAATTTAACTCCATTTTCATGATTTTTAGTAGTAGTAAGTGGCACCTGTATTACTGCTTATTACCATTTTATGCTATATATTACTTTTTGTCAAGTTAAAAATTAATAAACGGCAATTACAATTAACATTCGGCAATGCCGTGCAGTTTTTATTGTTGTATCTGTCAGTTCCTTGAAGATGCCATTTAGCCGCATAGCCATCCACACCAAATGGCATCCCTTTACCATATCCTCCGCCTCGTTACGCACTGTAAGATGCGCTGGTCCGACAGCGCAGTATTAGGGAATGGCTATATTTTCACTGATGTAACGGCAAAAGGAAATCCGTCACCATTCGGCACAAGTTTTGCCTCGCTGTTTGTGCGGGCGGTATTTCCGATCTGTGCGAGACTGGATGCGGCATATGGAGATGCTCTATTGATGCTTTCGACATGTGCTTATCATGTGGAAAATGGACGTTTTGTTATTGTAGCGAAGAGAAAAGCATAATAAAGTACAGTAGGTATTCCTATCTGTATCCGGATACGGAATTCCGTAATGCGTATCAATCCCTGGCGGGAAGCGGCTGTGTGGAAACCGCGGGAAGTCTGCCGCCAGGTTATAAATTCAGTTTTCGGAAATATGGCTTGCTTCATGGGGGCCACGATTTATTATCCCCTTACGTCGGCATGTCCATTTCATGCAGCATTCAAGTGCGCGGGGCAGTTGCAGGCCCTGCGCCTTTTCTGCTTTTGTTCCGGCTTATTTCATGTTATACTTATAGGCAGACAGTGCTTTGGGGAATTGGATAATTAAAAGTATAGATAAGTCAGGAGCATGAGCCATGCCGGTAACATTTACAGCGGAGCAGCAGGAGGTCATAAATTTAAGGGATTGCAGTATATTGGTGTCTGCGGCGGCAGGCAGCGGGAAGACGGCTGTGCTGGTGGAGAGGATCGTTAAAATGGTCTGCGACGAGGAGAAGCCGGTTGACATTGACCGGCTTCTGGTGGTGACCTTTACCAATGCGGCGGCCTCGGAAATGCGGGAGAGGATAGCGGCGGGGATTGCCGCAAGGCTGGCGGAGAACCCGGATTCCGAGCATATCCAGCGGCAGGCGGCCTTGCTGCACAATGCCCAGATTACCACCATTGACAGCTTCTGTCTGTTTCTGCTGCGGAATCATTTCAATGAGATCGGCCTGGATCCTGCTTTCCGCATTGCGGATGAGGGGGAGATCAGGCTACTGGAGCAGGAGGTGCTGCAGGAGCTGCTGGAGGCGTCTTTTGCTTCGGAAAGCGAGGCCTTTCGGTATTGCGTGGAATATTTTTGCCCCGGGGGCAGGGAAAGCGCTTTGGAGCAGCATATCCTGAATCTTTCCCGGTTCGCGGCGGGTTTTCCCTGGCCGGAGGAATGGCTGGAGGAGAGGCGGAAGGACTATGGGGACGAAGGGGTGGAGGCATTGTGCGAGAGCGTCTGCGGCAGATATTTGGCAAAGCATCTTGAAGTCATGGTTCAGGGCTGGATGCGGAAGCTGGAGCGGGTGCAGGCTCTCTGCCTGGAGCCGGACGGTCCTTATATGTATGGGGAGCTGGTGGAGAGGGAGCTGGAGCTGTTGGAGGGCCTGAACCGGTGTACCGGCCTGGCGGAATATGCGGCAAAGCTTCCGGCAGTGCAGTTCGGCCGGCTTTCCTCCAAAAAGGATGACAGCGTGAACGGGGATAAGCGGGAGCTTGCGGCGGCCATCAGGGCGGAGGTGAAGAAGAGCGTCCAGGCTACGGCGGAGAGGTTCTTTGCCACGCCCCTGGAGCTGGCTGTCTCCCAGGCCTTAAGCTGCAGGAAGCCGGTGGATACGCTGATTGATCTGGCACTGGACTTCAGAAGGAGGATGGCGGAGAAGAAGCAGGAGAAGAAGGTGGTGGACTTCTCGGATGTGGAGCATTTTGCCCTGGACATTCTTCTGAGGAGGGAAGCGGGGGAGATCAGGCCCAGCCGGGTAGCCCTGGAGTATCGTCAGTATTTTGAGGAGATTCTCATAGACGAGTATCAGGACAGCAACCTGGTGCAGGAGATTCTTTTGAGTGCCGTTTCCGGGGAGGAAGCGGGACATTTCAACCGTTTCATGGTGGGAGACGTCAAGCAGAGTATTTATAAGTTTCGGCTGGCCAGACCGGAGCTTTTCCTGGAAAAATATCACAGCTATCTACCGACGGCCGGGAAGGCTTACGGTGCCTTGGCTGCCGGTAAAGTCTGCGCTGCCGCCGGTATAGTCTGTGATGACTCGGCTGCCGGGCAGGAGGGCGGTCCGGCGGAAGCTGCTGCATGGGAGGACGGACAGAAGAGTCTGGCAGGAGGGCAGGAGGGAGGCTTCCGGCGCAGGATCGACCTGACCAGGAATTTCCGCAGCCGCCCCCAGGTGATAGAGGCGGTTAATGAGGTGTTTTCCAGGCTTATGAACGAAAAGACAGGGGGGCTTGCCTATGATGAGCGGGCAGCTCTTTATGCCGGGGCGGCATATCCGGAGAATACGGGCAATGAAAGCGAGCTTCTCCTGGTGGAAAAGCCCGGGGAGGGCGGCAGGCAGGGCTCTCCATTGAACGCCAGGCAGGCGGAGGCCATGGTCATAGCGGAGAAGATCCGGGAGCTGCGCCGGGAATTTACCGTGACGGACAGGGGGGACGGGGGACTGCGTCCCGTGGAATACTCGGATATGGTGATTCTGCTGCGGGCTACCAGCGGCTGGGACGAGGAATTTAAGAAGGTGCTGGAAGAGGAAGGCATTCCGGTTTATATTACATCCAGGAGCGGTTACTTCGGGGCCGCGGAGGTGCAGGAGCTGTTACAGCTTTTGCGGGTCTTGGACAATCCCCGTCAGGATATTCCCCTGTTTGGGGTGATGAAGTCCGTTTTCGGAGGCTTTACCGAGGAGGAGATCGCCCTGATAAGATGCGGCGGCAGAAAATGCAGCCTCTATGAGGCGGCGGAGTTGTTTGCGGCAGGAGGCGAAGGGGAGTACCCGAAGGGCGGGCGGGAAGCGGAAGGTGAGCAGGAAAAAGGCGAAGGGGAGTGCCCGAAGGGCGGGCGTAAGTCGGAAGGCGTGCAGGAAAAAGGAGAAGGGGCGGAATGCCCGAAGGGCGGGCGGGAAGCGGAAGGCGAGCAGGAAAAAGGCGAAGGGGAGTCCACGAAGGGCGGGCGGAAGTCGGAAGGCGAGCAGGAAAAAGGCGAAGGGGAGTCCACGAAGGATACAGAGGAAGCCGGGGACGAAAAAGAGACGGGAGAGGCTCTGGAGGCGCAAGGGTATAAAGAGCTGCGGGCCAGGACGAAGGCCTTTCTTCATAAAATAGACGAATACCGGCGCTGTACGGTATATATGCCTGTGCGGGAGCTTCTGACAAGGCTGATTACGGACTTTGATTATCTGAATTATGTGACTGCCCTTCCGGCAGGCGGAAAGCGTCGGGCCAATGTGGAGATGCTGCTGACCCGGGCTTCAGAGTTTGAAAAAACCAGCTATTTCGGGCTGTTTCACTTTATCCGTTATATGGAGCAGCTGGAAAAGTACGATGTGGATTACGGGGAAGCGGAGCTGCTGGACGAGAACGCCAATGTAGTGCGGATTATGAGCATTCACAAAAGCAAAGGCCTGGAATTTCCCGTTACCTTTGTGGCTGGCCTGGGGAAACGTTTTAACATGCAGGACGTAAACCGGTCTTTGATTCTGGACATGGATCTGGGGCTGGCCACGGATTATATGGATCCGGTACGGCGTCTGAAAAACAAGACTCTGCGCAGGAACGTACTGATGCGCAAATCCCGGGAGGACAGTCTGGCAGAGGAATTAAGAGTGCTTTATGTGGCGATGACCCGGGCCAGGGAGAAGCTGATCCTTACGGCATCCCTGGAAAATGCAGTGGAAAGATGGGAGCAGTATCAGAGGGCAGGAAGCGAAAGCCTGCCGTACCCGGATTTTATAGAGAGCGGGAGTTACCTGGATTTCCTGCTGCCGATTATCGGGAAGACCAGTATCAAGGTTACCGTTTTGCAGGAAGAGGAGCTGGCGGCAGGAGAGTTTCGGGAGCGGCTGGAGCTGGGAGACAGGGCAGGCAGGCTGGCCCTGGCAGGGGAGCTGGCAGATCAGGAAGCGCTGGCGAGATTGCGGGAACGCCTGCAGAGTACGTATCCCTTTGAAAATCTGGCGGGATTGTATACCAAGACTACGGTGTCTGAGCTGAAGATCGCCGCCATGGCGGATCGGGATGAGGCGGCCTACCACACCTTTGAGGAGAAGGAAATTCAGCCCTATATTCCGTCCTTCCGCAGGCAGGAGGAGAAGGTCAGCGGCGCAGTCAGAGGTAACGCGTATCACCGGGTCATGGAGCTGCTGGACTTTGAGCAGATTTTGTTATCGGAAGATCCGGAACGGAGTCCGGGTCAGAAGCAGAGTCCAGGTCAGAAGCAGAGTCCGGGTCAGAAACAGGATTCAGGGCAGGCCGCGGCGGTCCGGGATGATTATGAGGCTTACAGGACAAGGGTTCATCAGGCATCCATAGTCCCGGTGCTGGAGGATTTTATAAAGGAAGAGGTGAAAAGCAGGCGGCTGCGGGAGGAGTATGCCCAGGCAGTAAACTTGAAAAAAATACTTCACTTCCTGGAGTCGGAGCTGGCTTATCGTATGTGGAAGGCGCAGAAACGCGGCAGACTATACCGGGAACAGCCCTTTGTCATGGGCATCAGTGCATCCAGGCTGGGAGAGGAATTTCCGGATTCGGAGAGTGTATTGATCCAGGGAATCATAGACGTTTTTTTTGAGGAGGAGGACGGTATCGTCCTGCTGGATTACAAGACAGATACCGTCTCTTCGATGAAGGAACTGTGGAACCGTTATGAGACCCAGCTGGATTACTACAGCCAGGCTGTCAGTAAGCTGACGGAGAAGCCTGTGAAGGAGAGGATACTGTATTCCTTCCATCTGGAGCAGTATGGGGAAAACCCTGCAGCCGGCCTGCGGGATGTTATTCCGGCAGGAGGATCAGCTTCTTTGTCTGGGGAAGCTTCAGCAGGGCTGCCGCGCCTGCAAGGGTGAGAATCAGTTCCGGCAGCATATAGACTCCGTTGTAAAGAAAGCTGTAGAGATAAGTATTATCCGTTGAGAAGCCCGTCCACAGCTCACCGACGCTCTGCCAGACTACGACGCCGCTTAGGAAGTGGCAGAGAAAGCGCAGGCCCACGGCCAGGACAATGCCGCCCATCCAGCCGGGAAATTTCCTATTTCGGAAAATGCCGGCAATTCCCAGCACGGCATAGGCGCCGATGTAGTCCAGAAAGATGCAGGCTATGAGCATGGCGGGGGTCAGTCCCCAACCGAAAAGGCCTTTCATGGCCCCCTGGGCAAACTGGATCAGTCCATACAGAAGGGATACCGCAAATCCGGCTTTAAGGCCCCTGCGGATGGAGAAGATGACGATGGGGAGCATTGAAAGCAATGTGACGGTGCCGCCCCAGGGCATCTGGATGATGGGAATGAAACTGAGTACGGTGGCAAGGGCAGCCATAACGGCGCCTTCCACCAGGATCTGAAGTTTGGTGCTGCGCATAAAAAAATCCTCCTTGTGTTGGTTTAGGAGGAGGCACGAATCCGCAAAGTGCGGATACAGAAGGGCTGCAGACAATGGTGCGGAGTCTGCGGGTATCCCTGCTGTGCTGCTTCCATACGCCGGTATTAACCGGATCATGTAGTGAGGGTTAGAAACGGGTAATGCCGTTTCAATCTCAGCGATGTGCTCCCCTAGCGTTTATGTAGTTACATGTGATATACTATAAAGTGGTTTGGCAGGGTTGTCAAGAATAAAATATTTTAAGAGGAACCGGGAACAGGTTCGTGAGGGAAAATGAAATGAAAAGTACAAAGGCTGACAGGGTGGAAAACAGAATCGGGCTGGAGAGAGTGTACGCCCTTTTGGAGGCTTACAGGTCCGGACGGCTGGGGGGCGAAAAAATGCCCGAGGAGGAAAATCCGGGGCTGGACAGGGGAAGCCTGGAAAACTATATTTATTTTACACTTCCCATGGCGCTCAATTATCAGAGAAATTCCTATATCTTATGGGAGTGTGCCAATAAGGCCTGGCATGACGAGGGCACCCGGGATATTTACAGTATAGCGGCCGTGGCAGACATGAGTGACGATGAGCTGCGGGAAAAGCTGATGAGGCATAAGGTAGCTTTGCAGCGTACCCGGCATCCCAATACCTGGAAAACCCTCTGCCGGACGTTCCGGAATGATTTCGGCGGCGATGTGCGGCGGCTGCTGTGGGAAAACGAATATTCCGTGCAGCGTATCAAGGCGTATATGACGGAACACAGGAAGGAATTTCCTTATCTGAGCGGAAATAAGATCAGCAACTACTGGTTATATGTGCTGGAACAATATACCGATACCAGATTTACCGACAGGGAATATATTACGGTAGCGCCGGATACTCATGTGATCCAGGCCAGTGTGCAGTTAGGCGTTATTTCCAGGGAGGAAGTGGCGGGCACTAAAGTTCAGAAGCTGGTGGCTGCGCGCTGGCAGGAGCTTTTGAAAGGGACGGAGCTGGCTCCCATAGATCTGCATACGCCGCTGTGGCTGTGGAGCCGGGGGAAATTTCAGGTTGAAATCTGAGAAAGCGCGGGAATGGGGAAGACTATGAAGGGTTCGAAGACGGTGGTAGGCATTCTGGCTCATGTGGATGCGGGAAAAACCACTCTTTCCGAGGGGCTGCTTTATACTGCGGGGGTGCTGCGGAAATTGGGCAGGGTGGATCATGGAGATGCTTATCTGGATCATTTCGCGCTGGAGAGGGAGCGGGGGATTACCATATTTTCCAAACAGGCAAACCTCTCCTGGAAGGGGCTGGATCTGGTGCTTCTGGATACTCCGGGACATGCAGATTTTTCTGCCGAGACGGAGCGGACCCTGCAGGTGTTGGATTACTGTCTGCTGGTGGTCAGCGGTGCGGACGGCATCCAGGGACATACGGAAACCCTGTGGAAGCTGTTAAAGCGATACGGGATTCCTGTTTTTCTGTTTATCAATAAGATGGACCAGCCGGGGACGGACAGGCAGGCACTGATGAAGGAAATTCAGGGCAGGCTGGGGAGCGAGTGCATAGAGTTTGGCAGTCCCGGGGAAGGTGCAGCCCAGCGGGGGAGGGAAGGTCCCGCCGGGCGGGAGAACCCCGGGGGGAGAGGAGAGCCCGCCCCGCAGGAGAATCCTGCCGGCTGGGAAGACCTTGCCCTGGGGAGCGAGGAACTGATGGAGGAGTATCTGGAGACGGGGCGGATGACGGACGAATCCATTGCCCGGGCAGTAGCCGGGAGGCAGGTATTTCCCTGTTATTTCGGGTCTGCCCTGCGCCTGGAGGGAGTGGAAGAGCTTCTGGAAGGCCTGCATCGTTTTATCTTGAGAAAGGAGTATCCGGAGGATTTCGGGGCCAGAGTTTATAAAATATCCAGGGACTCTGCAGGGAATCGGCTGACCCATTTGAAGGTGACCGGGGGAGTGCTCCGGGTAAAAATGCCGGTCAGCCATTGCGCCCACGGAGCGATAGGGGATGAGGACTGGGAGGAAAAGGCGGATACCTTAAGGATTTACGGCGGCGGAGGGTTTGAGGCCGTTGACCGGGTGGAGGCAGGAGGCATCTGTGCGGTGACGGGTTTTGGCCGCACCGCTGCGGGACAGGGATTGGGGTATGAAGGCGCCAGTGAGCAGCCGGTACTGGTGCCGGTTCTGAACTACCGGCTGGTGCTGCCTCCCGGGACGGATATGGTGAAGACCCTGGGACAGATGCGGAGTCTGGAAGAAGAGATTCCGGAGCTGAATGTGGTCTGGCGGGAGGCTGCACAGGAGATTTCGCTCCAGGTCATGGGGGAGGTACAGACGGAGGTGCTAAAACGCCTGATTGCGGACCGTTTCGGGATAGAGGCGGAATTTGACAGCGGGCGGCTGCTGTACCGGGAGACCATTGCAACTACGGCGGAAGGAATCGGACATTTTGAGCCCCTGCGGCATTATGCCGAGGTGCATCTGCTGCTGGAGCCCGGAGAGCCGGGGAGCGGCCTGGAGTTTGCCGTCAGCTGCAGCGAGGATGAACTGGACAGGAACTGGCAGCGGCTGATTCTCACTCATTTGGAAGAAAAGACACATCTCGGGGTGCTGACCGGTTCACCTGTGACGGATATGAAGGTTACCCTGCTGACGGGAAGAGCACACCTGAAACATACGGAGGGCGGGGACTTCAGGCAGGCTACCTACAGGGCTCTGCGGCAGGGGCTGATGCAGTGTGAAAGTGTCCTGCTGGAGCCGGTATATTCCTATACGCTGGAAGTGCCCTTGGAGCAGGTGGGACGTGCCATGTCCGATCTTCAGCGGATGTGGGGCAGTTTTGGGCCTCCCGTGACGGAAGGGGAGACCGCCGTTCTCACCGGGAGTGCCCCGGTATCCACTATGAGGGATTACCAGAGGGAGGTCCTTGCCTACACAAAGGGGCGGGGCAGGCTGAGCCTTGTATGGAAGGGATACGAGCCCTGCCACAATCCGGAAGAGGTAATCCGGGAGATCGGTTATGACCCGGAGGCAGATACGGAGAATCCCTCCGCTTCCGTGTTTTGCGCCCATGGGGCCGGCTTTCTGGTGGGCTGGCAGGAAGTGCCTGCATATGCTCATGTGGAGAGCGGATGGAAGCCGGGCGGCGGGGATGGCGCTGAGGCCTTGGCGGAAGTAAGTCCGGACATGGAAAATTCCATCGGAAGCGGCGGAGGGTCCCACGGGCAAGGACAGCCCGGGCAGGGGCGGTACGGCCAGGAGCAGGCCGGGCAGAGACGTTCCGGTCAGGGCAGCCGCCCTGGAGTCAGCCAGACAGGGCAGGGACGGTCAGATTATATCACTCAGGAGGAGATTGAAGAAATCTTTCAGCGTACCTATGGAAAAAGTGTACAATCCTATGAGCCCTATCGGTATCATCGGCAGAACACCGGGGGAAACAGGGAAAGCGGCGGGGAATCCGGCAGTTCCGCGAATCAAAGCGGAGGCAGCGAAAAATATCAAACGGGCAGGGAGCCGGCGGAAAAGGCGGCGGAGCGCCTTCCGGAAGTGCTTCTTGTGGACGGTTACAATATCATTTTTGCCTGGGAGGAGCTGCGGAGCCTGGCGGAGGTGAATATTCAAAGCGCCAGAGACAAGCTTATGGACATATGCTGTAATTATCAGGGGTATTGTGGTGCCATCCTGATTCTGGTTTATGATGCTTACAGGGTAAAGGGGAATCCGGGTTCCGTACAGAAGTACCATAACATTTATGTGGTGTACACCAAAGAGGCGGAGACCGCCGATCAGTATATCGAAAAGACCGTTCATGAGATCGGCAGAAAGCGCCGGGTGACGGTAGCCACCTCGGACGCTCTGGAGCAGATGATTATCTTAGGGGACGGGGCTGTGAGAATGTCGGCCCGGGGGTTTTATGAGGCGGTGGAGGATGCAGGCCGGCGCATGCGGGAGGAATACCCGCAGGGCGGCGCGCTTTCCCATAGAATCTCCCTGCCTGAAAAACCACAGCAGGACGTGCGGCTGCCGGTTGTGGCTGTCAATAGCGAAACAGGGGAAGAATATAATGGCAAAGGTATTGGTATTTGATCTGGGCGGCACGTTAATGCAATACGTGGGAATGCCGTATTCCTGGGTAAGCTTCTATCACCAGGGCGTAAGGGAGATCAGCCGAAGATACGGATGCAGTGTCTCGGAGGAGGCAATGGGGAAAACCGTGCAGATGCTGGAAGATTTTAATCCCAGAGTACATTACAGGGAAATAGAGTACTCTGCGGAATATATTTTTGCCAGGGCACTGGAACATTGGCACCTGGAGGTGCCGGTCAAAGACTGTGTGGAAGCCTTTTGGAGCGGCCTGGGGCTGAAAGCGGAGATTTATCCGGATACGATCCCGGTATTAAGCAGTCTGAGAAAGCGGGGGTATCGGATTGCGGCGCTGACGGATCTGCCCAGCGCCATGCCGGATGAGATATTTAAGAGGGATATTTCTGCATTGCCGGATTATTTGGATGAGTATGTCTCGTCTGCCGTTTGCGGATATAGAAAGCCGAATTGCAAAGGTCTGCAGATGATTGCGGAAAAATTTGAAGTCCCGGCTGCGGAGCTGGTTTTTATCGGGGATGAAGAAAAGGACAGACAGACGGCCCGGAATGCCGGCTGCCGATTCATACCCATCAGGCGGACGGGGGCTGCCGGGGAGGACATAAGGGATTTATATGGTTTGGAGTCTCGATATTTTCCGGAGATTATGTTATAATGTCCGTGACCGCTATGGGTGTGGGGAAACAAAAAGATATTTTATGACGGTTACAAATTATGGGGAGAAGAGGGTGCAGGGCCCGTGTGCATCCTGATATGGAGGGTGGTATGAATACAAGTAGGATTCCGTTTTACAACAACTGGACTTTTCTGCGGACAGATCTGCATGTTACGATGGGGGAGATTGAGAATCAGAAGACAAGGTTTGTCCCTGTGGAGCTGCCCCATGACTGGCTGATTTATGACGCAAAGAATCTGTATCAGGACGGCTGCGGCTGGTATCGCAAGGAATTTGAGCTGGTGACCGGTGAGATAGAGGATCTGGGCGGGGAGCTGGGGCCGGATACTGCGGCCGGGACGGCGGCCGGCCCGGAATCGGAACGGATTTTCGCCCGGATACACAGGGAGGAAACGGTGATTCTGCGTTTTGACGGGGTATACATGGACTCCACGGTGTATGTCAACGGTACGAAGATAGGGGACTGGAAGTATGGTTATTCTGCCTTTGATATGGATATAACCTCTGCGCTGGTGCCCGGAAAGAATCTGCTGACGGTACAGGTGCGCTATCAGTCTCCCAACAGCAGGTGGTATTCGGGAGCCGGCATTTATCGGAAGGTGTGGCTGAAAGTCTGCCCTGCCGTTTATCTGCCGTTGGACGGAACTTATGTGACGACGAGGAAGGTTGACGGCGGTTTTGAGCTGGAGGCGGAGACGGAAGTGGCGGGGAAGCTGGATTTAAATGTGGCCTGCCGTTATCGTCTGTGGCAGGGGGAAGACCTGGTGCAGGAGCTTGGGCAGGTGCCGTGTGCCGCAAGCGCTGCTGAAACGGCGGGGAAGTCCACTCTGCGGGCGTTTGTCCGGGAGCCCGGGCTGTGGGATATAGACAATCCCCAATGCTACCGCCTGACGGTAGACCTCTGTCTGCAGGGCAGGGAGACCGTGATAGACAGCCAGAACATAACGATAGGGTTCCGCACCTTGGAATTTACCACGGACAGGGGCCTGTTCTTAAACGGAAGGCATGTGAAAATACACGGGGTCTGTGAGCATCATGATCTGGGCTGCCTGGGGGCGGCGTTCCATGTGCCTGCCATGGAACGAAAAATCCGGATGCTGCAGAAGATGGGAGTCAATGCCATTCGTACCAGCCACAACATGCCTGCACCGGAGCTGATGGAGCTGGCCGACAGAATGGGCGTGCTCATTTTAAGCGAAGCCTTTGATATGTGGGAGCTGCCCAAGACAAAATATGATTATGGCAGGTTTTTTAAGGAATGGTGTGAGAAAGATGTGCGCAGCTGGGTGCGTCGTGACAGGAATCACCCCAGCCTTCTGCTCTGGTCCATTGGAAATGAGATTTATGATACCCATGCGGACGAGCATGGGCAGGACATCACCCGGAGACTGATGCAGGCTGTGAGGGAGCATGATCCGAAGGAGAATGCCCTGATTACCATCGGATCCAATTACATGCCCTGGGAGAATGCCAGGAAGTGTGCGGATATTGTCAAGGTAGCCGGCTATAATTACGGGGAAAAATGTTATGCAGGCCATCATGCAGAGCATCCCGACTGGATCATGTATGGCAGTGAGACTGCCTCCGTAGTGCAGAGCCGGGGGATTTACCATTTCCCTCTGAAACAGGACATATTGTCCGATGAAGACGAGCAGTGTTCCTCACTGGGGAATTCCAATACCAGCTGGGGAGCCAGAAGCTGGGAGAGCTGTATCACAGATGACCGGGATCCGGAATATATCTGGGGACAGTTTATCTGGACAGGCTTTGACTATATCGGAGAACCGACCCCTTACCATACTAAGAATTCCTATTTCGGACAGATTGACACGGCAGGCTTTCCCAAGGATTCTTACTATGTCTTCCAGGCGGAGTGGACGGACGGGGAAAAAGCTCCCATGGTGCATCTGTTCCCTTATTGGGACTTCAACCCGGGACAGATGATTGACCTGCGGGCATGTACCAACGCACCGGAAGTGGAGCTGTTTGTAAACGGTGTATCTCAGGGGAGAAGAACCATTGACCATGTCCGCGGGCTTAAGCTGATTGCCGACTGGCAGGTACCCTATGAACCCGGCAACATCACGGCGGTGGCATATGATATAAACGGCAGGGAAGTGGCGAGGGACAGCCATGTTTCCTTTGGGGACAGTAAAAGAATCCTGCTGTCGGCAGACAGGCAGGAGCTGAAGGCGGACTGTGAGGATATGTGCTTTGTCACGGTATCGGTGGCGGATGAAAACGGCAATCCCGTGGAGAATGCGGCGGATTATGTGAAGGCCGAGCTTACCGGACCCGGCCGGATCCTGGGGCTGGACAACGGCGACAGCACGGATTATGACGACTATAAATCCACGGTGAGAAAGCTGTTTTCCGGCAAGCTGCTGATCGTGGTGGGAAGCACGGCAGAGGCGGGGGAGCTTGTGCTGACGGTCAGCGGAAGGGGCCTGGAGACAGGAACGCTTAACCTGACTGCGGTAAAGCCCGGGGGGAGTGCGGTACTTAAGCCCTTTCTGGAGGACTGCAGCCGGCGGGGCGGGGCCGAATTCCCGTCCAGAGTCCCCGCCAGAAAGCTGGAGCTTCGTTCCGAAGGCAGTCATGTGCTGTCTCCTGAGCGGCGGGAAATCACGGTGGAGGCTATGCTTTACCCGGCGGATACCACGGACAGGACATTGGTCTGGAAGGCAGTGAACCCGGGCGGCATAGAGCTTCACAGCGTGGAAATCCAGGAATATACCGATGCCCGGGGCAGAAACCTGGCCAGGGTAAGGGCACTGGGGGACGGAGTGTTTTATGTGCGCTGCATGGTGAAGCATGGGAACCGGGCGGCCCTTATATCCCAGCTGGAGTATCGGGCGGAAGGCCTGGGGCAGGCAAGCTTAAATCCCTATGAATTTGTGTCTGCGGGGTTGTACACGAAAGGAATCGGGGAGATAGGCAGCGGAAACGAGAAGGGGATTGCCACGGCCCGGGATGGGGCCAGCGGTGTGGTATTTTCCGGTGTGGATTTTGGAGAATATGGTTCCGATGAGATTACGCTGTCTGTATTCTCCCTCTCGGGAGATCCGGTGGCCATGGATATTTGGACAGGTGTTCCCTGCGAGGCGGGAAGCAGGCTGATTGATACGGTAGTTTATCAGAAGCCGTCCATATGGAATGTTTACCAGGAGGAGACCTACCGTCTGCCGGAGCGGATCCGGGGTGTGACGGATATTGGCTTTATGCTGCATGAAAAGGTGCATGTTAAGGGGTTTGTCTTTAAAAAGAAGGAGAAGGCTTTCGGGAGGCTTTACGGCGGCGAGGCCAATGCCGTCTATGGCGACAGCTTCACCCGTGACGGGAATATTGTGGGAGGTATTGGCAATAATGTGGTAATCGTGTATGAAAATATGGACTTTGGCCGGCCGGGCGCGGACAGGGTGATGATCTGCGGACGGACTCCCCTGCCTGCCAATACCATCCATATTCATTTTACGGAGGAATCGGGTGAAACGGTGAACCGTATTGTGGAATTCAGAGGTGACGGCGGTAAGGAACAGATCTTCCCCATTGAGCGGCTTCAGGGAAAAGGTAAGATCGAGCTGGTATTTCTGCCCGGAAGCAATTTTGATCTGGAGGCCATACAGTTTATCTGAAGAATAATAAATATAACGGAGAAGAATATATGCTGCATTTCAGGATACCTGATACTTATGATTCGCTGTTGGCGCTGGTGGGCATTTTGTTTGCATTCGGCATCACAGTGTTTATTACCAATAAACTGCAGGGAATTCTGCCTAAGGATGCGGGGCGGGAGTATGCCCATGACGGGAAGCTTTCTGCGGGAAAGCCCAGAGGCGCGGGGATTGTATTTGTGCTCTGCTTTGTGGCGGCGGCCCTGCTGTTTGCGCCCCTGAAGGCGGAAATCATCATTTATCTGATCTTGATGGCCGTCTGTATGATAACCGGCTTTCTGGACGATGCTTCCAAAATGCCCTGGGGAGAGTACAAAAAAGGCTTTCTGGATCTGTGTGTGGCGGCGCTGGTGGCCATGACCTATTTGAAATATAATTCCAATACCATAGAGCTGGCGCTGTTTCATGTAGAGCTGACGATCCCGCCGGTACTGTTTGCTGTCTTGATTGTCATACTGGTGTGGGTATCCGTGAATGTCACCAACTGTGCGGACGGCGTGGACGGACTTTCGGGGACCCTGACCATTATCTCCGTGATGACGTTGTATATGGTGGACGGGATACTGGGAAGGGGAGGAGACTTTTCTTTTTTGATTTTGCTGTTTTCGGCGTGTATCCTGGGGTATCTCTGGTATAACGCCACTCCCAGCAGGCTGCTGATGGGGGATGCAGGCTCCCGTTCCATGGGGCTTTTTATCAGTATAGCGGCACTTAAGACCGGCTGTCCCGCACTGTACATTCCCATTGCACTGGTGCTGATTCTGGACGGAGGGCTGGGACTGGTGAAGGTGGCGCTGCTGCGTTTTATGAAAATACGGATTTTAAAAAATACCAGGACGCCTCTGCACGATCATGTCAGAAAGGCCTGGGGCTGGTCAAATACCCAGACAGTGTTTCGGTTTGCCATTATCCAGATCATTCTGTCGGCGGCAGTGATCTGTGGGTTACAGCAGGGAATGCCTTGACGGGCCAAAAGAAAGGGAGCGGAAGGAGAGAGTTGGAGAATGTACGATGAACTGACGGCCGGGGATATAAAGAAAATGGAAGAGGAGATTGAGTACCGCAGGCTGGTGGTGCGTCCCAAGGCATTGGAGGATGTAAAGGAAGCCAGGGCCCATGGGGATCTCAGTGAAAATTTTGAGTATCACGCGGCCAAAAAGGTGAAAAATCAGAATGAGAGCCGTATTCGTTATCTGGAGAGGATGATCAGGACGGCTAAAGTGATTTCCGAGGACTCGGCGGAGGACGAGGTGGGCATGAATAACACGGTGACTGTGGAATTTACGGACGACGGGACGGTGGAGACCTACCGCATCGTTACTACCGTCCGGGGCAACTCACTGGAGAACCTAATCAGCAATAAGAGCCCTCTGGGGGAAGCGCTGCTGGGGAAGAAGGTGGGTGACCTTGCCCATGTAAAGGTGAACGATACGGTGAGCTATGACGTTAAAATTCTTAAAATAGAAAATACGGTTGACGACGGAAGCGATAAGCTTCGCAGTTATTAAGGAGGCTGGTGTGAAAAATTACTTACTGTTTGACCTGGACGGAACGTTGACGGATCCAAAGCTGGGAATCTGTACCTGTGTACAGTATGCGCTGGCTTCTTTCGGGATAGAGGAACCGGATATTGACAAATTGACACCCTTCATCGGCCCTCCCTTAAAGGATAGTTTCATGGAGTTCTATCATATGGAGGAGGAGCAGGCAGAGAAGGCCGTGGCGAAATACAGGGAGCGTTTTCAGGATCAGGGGCTGTTTGAAAACAAGCTGTATGAGGGAATCCCCGAGATGCTGGAAGCTTTAAATTCCAGGGGAATGTTTCTGGCAGTGGCGTCCAGTAAGCCCACGGTATTTGTGGAGCGGATACTGGAGCATTTTCATATAAGGAAATATTTTAAGGTCATTGTAGGAAGTGAGCTGGACGGTACCAGGGTAAGCAAGGACGAGGTGGTGAAGGAGGCCCTGGAGCAGCTTTTTGGTGAGAAGCCTGTGGATAAAGGGAAGGTCTATATGATCGGAGACCGCAGATTTGATGTGGAGGGAGCCAGGGCCATGGGAGTGGAAAGCGTGGGCGTGACTTACGGCTACGGAGATATGGAAGAGCTGCGGGAGGCCAAAGCGGATTATATCGTTCGTTCCGTAGAGGAGCTGCGGGAATTCCTGCTGCGGGGGACGGAGGATGCAAAGAAGGGGCTGACCTTCCGGGTGGTCTGGCAGATGCTCTACTCCTTCCTGATGTTTGTCCTGGTCAGGACGATTGCCATTTCGCTTACCATGAATGTATACCTCCTGATCTCCAAGCGTATGCCCGGTTTCCCGTTTGTTCTTCTGGATGCGGAAGGAAATGCGCAGGCAGTCACCGGAAACGGTTCTGCCGTAGCACAGATCATCGGCTGCATCGCAGGGGCGGCAATCATATGGAAGACGGCAAGGGTCATGGTCCAAAAGGCGGAGAAGGAATCCCGGCTGTTACATATGAAAAGAGAACCGTTGCAGAACTACCTGATTCTGGGAGGGATTACGCTGGGAGCCATGCTGGGGCTGAACATGCTGCTGGATCTGACGGGGGTAACGGACAATTCCGCCGCTTATCAGGCCATTGCAGAGCAGCAGTATTCCGCGGGCATCTGGCTGGCTATACCGCTCTATGCACTGGCGGCGCCTCTTGCGGAGGAGCTGTTGTTTCGGGGTATCATATATAATACGCTGCGGGGGGCCGTGGGGCGCCCGGTGATTGCCATGTTGATGGCGGCGGTATTCTTTGGCGTTTATCATGGTAATTGGGTACAGGGAATTTACGGATTTCTCATGGCCTGCCTGCTTATATACGGTTATGAGTATTTCGGGGATTTCAAAGTGCCGGTGATTCTGCACGCATCGGTGAATCTGATTTCGTATCTTCTAAGCAGTACTTCCCTTGCGGTATCCGGCTTTGTCTGCTGGCCGGTCTGCGTGGTCTGCCTGTGCCTGGCGGCAGCCGGGCTGTATTTCCTGAGCCGGCAGAGGAGGATATTTTAGGCATGAGGTTTTCTATTGTTACGGTGGCCCTGAATCCGGGGAATAAGCTTCAGAAGACGCTGGACAGTGTCTTTTGCCAGACCTGTACCGATTATGAGGTGGTACTTAAGGACGGGGGCAGCACCGACGGCTCCATGGACAAATGGAGGGATGGGAAGCAGGTACGCTTTTTCGGCATGCCTGACAAGGGCATCTATGATGCCATGAACCAGGCGGTGCAGCAGGCGGAGGGCGACTTTGTCCTGTTCTTAAACTGCGGCGATACGCTGGCAGACAGGAGGGTGCTGGAGCGGGTGGCAGAGCAGATCGACAGGGCGGGGGAGCATATGCCCCTGGTTCTTTACGGGGATACCGTCAGTGCCGGAACGGGAGCAACGATTGCCTCGCCGCCGAAGATAACGGGGTTTACCTGCTACCGCAACATTCCCTGCCACCAGTCCTGTTTCTACAGCAGGGATCTGTGCCGGGAGAAGCCGTATGACCTGCAGTACAGGATCAGGGCGGATTATGACCACTTTCTCTGGTGCCGTTACAAGGGGGGAGCAGATTTTCGGTATCTGAACTTTCCGGTATCCGCCTACGAGGGCGGGGGATATTCCGAGAGCAGGGAGAACGGGGAACGTGACAGGAGAGAGCATAGGCTGATTACCGGGGAATATATGTCCCCCTCGGAGTTGTTCTGTTATCGTGCGGCCATGGTGCTCACGCTTGCGCCTCTCCGGCGGAGAATAGCGGGGAGCAGACTGCTGGCTGGTGGTTATCAGCGGCTGAAAAGGGTTTTGTATGGGGGAAGAAGGAAATGAGAAGAAGGAGCTTCTACAAAAGTCTGGCAGTGCTGATGGCCGTGACTCTGCTTGCAGGGCAATACAGCTTTTCTGCCAGGGCGGAGACTGCCGGCAGCATAAGCGCAGGAGATGCCGGGAGGGCGGAGACTGCCGGCAGCATAAGCGCAGGAGATGCCGGGAGGGCGGAAACTGCCGGCAGCATAAGTGCAGGAGATGCCGGGAGGGCGGAATTCGCCGGCAGTGTAAGCGGAAGTGATGTGGCAGACGAGTTTACGATAGACGGTATCCGGTACAGAATCATGTCTTCTGCCGGGGTAGAGCTTGTGAAGGCAGATTCTGCAGCTCTTTCCCAGAACGTTGTCATTCCCGTTGGGGTGGAGGGCCCGGATCATAGGGAATATGAAGTAGTGAGTATCAGGGAGGACGCATTCACAGGCTGTGGCATGGTAAGCATGCAAATACCGGACAGTGTGACAAGTATTGGATCGGGGGCCTTTGCGGAGTGTGAAAGCCTGGAAAGTATCCGGATTCCCGGGGGAGTCAGGAGCATCGGCTACTATACGTTTTGGAACTGCAGAAAATTGAAGAGCGTCCAGCTTCAGGAGGGGATTGCGGCGATTGAAGTGGGGGCGTTTGGAAATTGTGAAAGCCTGGAAAGTATTTTGATTCCGGGCAGTGTATCAAGTATTGGGCAGCAGGCTTTTTATGAATGCAAAAGCCTGAAAAGCGTCTTCCTGCAGAATGGAATTGCGGATATTGGTATCCGTGCATTCTGTGGCTGCAGCAGTCTGAAGGATGTCCGGCTTTCGGATACCATTATCAAAATTGGCCAAAGTGCGTTTGAAGGCTGTGGGAGCCTGGAGAGTATTCAAATTCCAAACAGTGTGGAGGAGATTGGCAGCAGTGCATTTTATCGTTGTAAGAGCCTGAACAGTGTTCAAATACCGGAGGGTATCACTCGCATTGAGAATTGGGTATTTGGCGAGTGTGGAAACCTGGAGAATATAGAAATTCCCCAAAGTGTTACCGTAATCGGCCAGGGGGCGTTTTTCAGCTGTGCGGGGTTAAAAGACATTCAGCTGCCGGATCAGCTTGCCAGGATTGAAGATAAGGCGTTTTGCGGTTGTGATGGCCTGGAGAGCATTGAAATCCCGGGCAGCGTTGAGTACATTGGGAAGGCAGCATTTTCAGCTTGTAATCATATTCACAGTTTTCGGATTGCAGTGAAGACGGAAGAGACAGACGGCAGGAAGTGGGTAAAACCGCTCTCGGTGGATGAGGACGCTTTTGCAAATCTGGTTCCCGATAATTCCCGTAAAATTGTTTTCCTGACGGAAGACGGTGCGGCAGAATTATCCGATACCTCATCCCCCGCACTGGCAGAAGCCTGGGAGGCCTATCGGAATGTGAATGACGGTGATCCGGGTGACAATTATTGGTATGGCTGGTATCTGGGGGAAGCTCCCGCCGTGGAAGTCAATCCGGTTTATTCCGTGACGGTCCGGGTGTACATAGACAATGAAGAATGCTCTGTCCATGACAGGATTTTCATGCTGTACCGGGAGGATTTGGCAGTATCGGACCTGACCCGGGTAAGCAGCGGGACATATGAGATTTATGATGTGTCAGGCGCACCGGGCAGGGCCGCCGGGATGCCAGGGCTGAACACGGGAGTAACGGTGGAGGTAAATGGCAAAGACGCCATTGCCAGAGTAGATTATTATACAGTAACCTTTTATGATGGAGATACGGCATATGACATGGATTCAAGCCAAAGACCACAGGTGATTCTGAAGGGGTATCCGGTATCCAGGCCGGATGATCCTGTGAAGGAAGGCGTTGTGTTCCAAAGGTGGGTAGCGGGACCGCTGGAAACGGCAGCCTATGATTTTAACCGGAAGATACAGGAAAAGACAGCACTTTATGCCGTGTGGACGGAGAAGGAGCCGGACACCCCGGAAGCACCTGACAAGCCTGGGGAAGGGGACAAGCCGGAAGTACCGGACAAGCCTGGGGAAGGAGACAAGCTGGAGGCACCTGACAAGCCTGGGGAAGGGGATAAGCCGGAAGAGCCGGGCAGTCCGGAAGCACCGGATAAGCCGGGGGAAAGCGGGATCCCCGGCGGGCCGCAAGCGCCGATTGCCGGGGATATGTGGGCGACAGGCAGCGGGGCAGAAAATAATAGCAGCAGTTATTCCGCGGAGAATAACAATCCTTCCGGCAGCAGGGAGCCTGAAACCGGCGATACTACTCAAGTCCAGGTATATGCAACCATTGCCATGATAGCCGGGCTGCTGTATTTGTTGCTGTATTTTGCGGATTCGGATCATGGGATGACGGAAGAAAAGAAGGAAAGTCTGGTGTCGGCGCTGATCGGGTGGGCCAAAAGAGGAGGCTGTCTGCGCAGGTATGCGGCCATTGCAGCAATCTTCTGCCTGTTATGCTATTATCACGGTATCGGAAAACCCCGGGGTTTTCGGGGATCTGCCCGCAGCCTGCGGTGAATGGTGCTGAGGAAGAAGGGGCATGGAGGGCTGTATGAAGGATTTTATCAGATTAACGGATCTTCGATCAGAACAGGTGTATGAGATATTTCATATTGCAGATGAAGTCGGCAGCGGAAAGTACAGCGGTTTTCTGGCGGGAAAAAGCGTGGTCCTGTTCTTTCCGGCTTCCGGTATCAGAACCCGGGTAACCTTTGAAAGGGGGATTCATCTGCTGGGAGGGCAGTCCATATTGTTTCCGGGTGAAACATTGGACAAGAAGGAGGACATCCGGGATGTCTGCGGGTACCTGGATAATTGGGCGGATATGATAATCGTGCGCCACAAAGAGATCGGTCTGGTAGAAAGTTTAGCCGCATATTCCGGGATTCCGGTCGTTAATGCCATGACGGACAGTAACCATCCCTGTGAGATTCTTTCTGATTTGTATTCACTTTCAAAGTGCAGGGAGAACTTTGTGAAGGATAAATACCTGTTCTGCGGGAAAAGCGGCAATATCGGTCTGGCCTGGAAGGAGGCGGCTGCGGTGATGGGCTTCGAGCTGTCCCAGTGCTGCGGAGCCGGGTATGAGATGGAAGGTGTAAGGGTATACCATGATATAAAAGAAGCGGTCCCGGGAAAGGATATTGTCTGTACGGACTCGCTTCCTGCCGGGGCGCTGCAGGATTTCGAAGCCTGTCAGGTAACCCGGGAGATCATGGATCTGGCAAACAGGGGAGCCCTGTTAAACCCCTGCCCGCCCTTTTACCGGGGAGAAGAGGTGTCCGAAGATGTCATACAATCGGAATATTTTGTGGGGTATGAGTTTAAAAAGAGTCTGCTGGCAGTTCAGCAGGCGGTGATGATTTGGTGTCTGCAACCAATAGTTGCCGGATAGTTGGTGGAATGCAGCGGTAGGAATTGATATAGTATTGCCATCAAATCAAAGGAGGCTGATACTATGAGTGAAAGCAGGCTGGCATATAATATCGCGCGTTATAGAAAAAGGAAGGGGTTATCACAGGAAAAGGTTTCCGAATATATGGGTGTAAGCCGTCAGGCAGTAACGAAATGGGAAACTGATCTTTCCAGACCCAGCTCCGATCATCTGATCCGGCTGGCAGAGCTGCTGGGAGTAAGTGTTGACACTTTGCTGGGTGCAGATTCGCAGGAAGCTTTTTCCGGAAAGTCAGGGAATGTGGAGGAGAGCGTATCCTGTTTCGGACAGGAACCGGTTCAGGAAGGAACTGATCCGGGAATAAGCCGGCTTGGATATAAGGCCGATATGGGTAAAGTGCCGTGGATTTTAGTGGGAGTTTCTGTTTCCTGTATCTTGACATATATGGTCAACAGTCTGATATGGGGCATTTTCAGCGGAGGAGTCCTGATCTGCATGTTTCTGATCTGCGTTCCCATACAGATGTTCCTGCATGTCATTTTTTCCAATGCGCTGAAGAATGATTCCTTCAGCGGAATCGCCGGGTTTGATGAGAAAACGGAATATAATCTGTGTGAAGTAAAAAAGCTGCTGGTGCAGATGGATCTGCAGATCGGAATTTTGTCGGCAGTATTTGTTTTCCTGCTTTGTGTGGTAAATTGTATGAAGTTTGAGGCTGGATGGCTGAACGGTCTTTTGGTTCTCCTGTATGCGATGAATTTTACGGCGACGGTGGAATTCTGTAATTATAAGGGGATCGACAGGATTTATTGCCGGGAAGAGGATAAAGAGCGGGCCCGGCGAAGTATGCCGGTCACGGCGGTTTATACGGTGGTGGTAATGGCAGGAGTATTAATAACATATGTGATATTTGAAACAAGAGGAATTGAGAACAATACCTGGCCGGCTATAAAAGCGGGTGGGATTTTGCTTTCAGGTATCCTGGCGGCAACGGCGGGATTCCTTTTGGAACACAGCCGGATCAGGAAGTGGGATCCTGTAAATACAGGATACAGGACCGGCAGGATAAGCCTGCTGTGTCTGATGATTTGTGTGACGCTGTATGCAGCAGCGGCATGGAGGTTCACGTGAAGGAGGGAAACGATGATAATTATAATAACGGGTGCTTCTCATACGGGCAAGACGGCTTTTGCGCAAAGACTGCTGGAAAAATATAAATTTCCATACCTGTCCATTGACCATTTGAAAATGGGCCTGATCCGCAGCGGATATACGGCCTTGACGCCTGTCAGCGACGATGGGGCCCTGACGGAATATTTATGGCCTGTTGTCCGTGAGATGATAAAAACGGCAGTTGAAAACGAGCAGAACCTGATTGTGGAGGGATGTTATGTGCCCTATGACTGGAAGAAGGATTTTGAGCAGGAATATCTGGAGCATATCAGGTATTTCTGCCTTGTGCTGAGTGAAGGGTATATCAGGAAGCATTTTGCCGACATTAAAAAATATGCCAGTGTCATTGAAAACCGAGGTGAGGATGAGTATTGCACTCCGGAAACGGTGATAAAGGATAATGCGGAAGTCCTGAAAATGTGCAGGCTTAATTCGATAGAGCCTATCCTCATTGAGGAAAGGTATGAAATCCGGGTTGAGCTGTAATGCGGGCACCATGAATTGTCAAATAATCTGACAATTTAAGAAAAAGTAGTTATTTACAAACGCCAAAAAGTATTGTATAGTGTTTTAAGATAAAAGAGCGCAAAGGAGCGTAGGACGGCTTCCTTGCGCTCTTTTTGCGTGCCTGTGGCCGCAGGAGTTGTATGAGAAGGAGGAAAAAGCATGTTTGACGTGAAGAGAGATGCTTCGAAGGCGCCCCTTTACCGGGAGGAATTTGAACATGATAACTGTGGTATCGGCGCCTGTGTGAATATGAAGGGGGAGAAAAGCCGGGAGACGGTGGAGAATGCCCTGAAGATCGTGGAGAACCTGGAACACAGGGCGGGAAAGGACGCAGAGGGCAAGACCGGAGACGGCGTGGGAATCCTGACCCAGATTCCCCACAGGTTTTTTGCCAGGGTGACAAAGCCGCTGGGGATAGAGCTGGGGAAGGAGCGGGAGTACGGCGTGGGCATGTTTTTCTTTCCCCAGGAAGAGCTGCGGAGGAACCAGGCCAAGAAGATGTTTGAGATCATTGTGGAAAAGGAAGGGCTGGAATTCCTGGGCTGGAGGGAGGTGCCCACTTTTCCCAATGTGCTGGGGCACAAGGCGGTGGAATGTATGCCCCATATCATGCAGGGTTTTGTGAAAAAGCCTGCCGATGTGAAGAAGGGGCCGGATTTTGACCGCAGGCTTTATATTGCAAGGCGCCTGTTCGAGCAGTCCACCGGGGATACCTATGTGGTTTCTTTTTCCAGCCGTACCATTGTATACAAGGGAATGTTCCTGGTGGGACAGCTGCGTACCTTCTATGCGGATCTCCAGAGCGAGGACTACGTATCGGCAATTGCCATGGTGCACTCCCGTTTTTCCACCAATACCAATCCCAGCTGGGAACGGGCCCATCCCAACCGTTTGATGGTACATAACGGCGAGATCAACACCATCCGGGGCAATGCGGACAAAATGCTTGCCCGGGAAGAAAATATGGAATCGGAGTACCTGAGGGGGCAGATGCACAAGGTGCTGCCTGCCATCAGCAAGACCGGATCCGATTCGGCCATGCTGGACAATACCCTGGAATTCCTGGTGATGAGCGGGATGGATCTGCCTCTGGCGGTGATGATTGCCATTCCGGAGCCCTGGGCAAATGACAAAGCCATGTCCCAGGCCAAGAAGGATTTCTATCAGTATTATGCTACCATGATGGAACCTTGGGACGGGCCTGCATCCATTTTGTTCTCCGACGGGGACATTATGGGGGCGGTACTGGACAGAAACGGCCTTCGCCCCTCCCGTTACCTGATTACCGATGACGGGATGCTGATTCTTTCTTCGGAGGTGGGGGTACTGGATCTTGATCCTGCGGGAATAGTAGTCAAGGAGCGGCTGCGTCCCGGCAAGATGCTGTTGGTGGATACCGTTCAGGGCAGGGTTATATCCGACGAGGAACTGAAGGAAAAGTATGCTTCCCGCCAGCCCTACGGTGAATGGCTGGACAGCAACCTGGTATTCCTGAAGGATCTGGTCATTCCGAACCAGCGTGTTCCGGAGTATACCAGTGAGGAACGTCAGCGGATGCAGAAGGCCTTCGGCTATACCTATGACGAGCTCAAGACCAGTATCCTCCCCATGGCAAAGAACGGCGGGGAGGCCATTGCGGCTATGGGGGTGGATACGCCGCTGCCTGTGCTCAGCAAGTCCTGCCATCCGTTGTTCCATTATTTCAAGCAGTTGTTTGCCCAGGTAACGAACCCGCCCATTGACGCCATCCGGGAAGAAATTGTTACCTCTACTACAGTTTATATTGGGCCGGAAGGCAATATCCTGCAGGAAACCCCGAAAAACTGCAATGTGCTTCGGGTGAATAATCCTATTTTGACCAATACGGATTTGCTGAAGATTAAGAATATGAAGGCTGACGGCTTCCGTGTGGAGGTAGTCCCCATAACCTATTATAAGAATACCAGCCTGGAGCGGGCTATTGACAGGCTCTTTGTGGAGGTGGACCGGGCGTACAGGGACGGTGTGAATATCCTGATCCTTTCCGACCGGGGGGTGGATGAGAACCATGTGCCCATTCCGTCCCTGCTGGCAGTATCCGCCCTGAACCAATATCTGGTACACACCAGGAAGAGGACCAGGGTAGCGCTGATCCTGGAGTCCGGCGAACCCAGGGAGGTGCACCATTTTGCCACCCTTTTAGGCTATGGGGCCTGTGCCATTAACCCATACCTGGCCCAGGATTCCATCCGGGAGCTGATTGATAACCATATGCTGGATAAGGATTATTACGCGGCAGTGAATGACTACAATAATGCCGTGCTCCACGGTATTGTCAAGATCGCGTCCAAGATGGGAATCAGCACCATCCAGTCCTATCAGGGCTCTCAGATTTTTGAAGCCATCGGCATTGATGAAGGAGTTATCAGCAAATACTTCAGCAATACGGTATGCCGGGTGGGGGGGATCACGTTGAAGGATATTGAGGAGCAGGTGGATCAGCTGCACTCCATGGCTTTTGACCCCCTGGGGCTGGGCAGTGACCTGACCCTGGACAGTCCTGGCCATCATAAGATGCGGAGCGGCGGAGAGGAACACCTTTACAATCCCGCCACCATCCACATGCTGCAGGAGTCCACCAGGCGGGGGGACTATCAGATGTTCAGGCAGTATACCGCCATGGTGAACGATGAAACAAAAGTCAGGAACCTGAGAGGGCTTATGGACTTCAATTATCCCAAAAAGGGAATTGCCCTGGAAGCGGTGGAACCTGTGGAGTCCATCGTGACGCGCTTTAAGACGGGGGCCATGTCCTACGGCTCAATCTCTCAGGAGGCTCATGAGACCATGGCCATTGCCATGAACAGGCTGCGCGGAAAGAGCAATTCCGGCGAAGGCGGCGAAGACCTGGAAAGGCTGACGGCAGGAGCGGATGGCCAAAACCGCTGCTCGGCCATAAAGCAGGTGGCCAGCGGCAGATTCGGCGTCACCAGCCGTTACCTTGTGAGTGCGAAGGAGATTCAGATTAAGATGGCCCAGGGTGCAAAACCCGGGGAAGGAGGGCACCTGCCCGGAGGGAAGGTCTATCCGTGGATTGCCAAGACCAGGCATTCTACGCCCGGGGTGTCCCTGATTTCCCCTCCGCCCCATCATGATATTTATTCCATCGAGGATCTGGCCCAGCTGATCTATGATTTGAAAAATGCCAACAGAGATGCCAGAATCTCCGTGAAACTGGTGTCCGAAGCGGGTGTGGGTACTGTGGCGGCTGGCGTGGCCAAGGCGGGTGCCCAGGTGATTCTGGTATCCGGATATGACGGCGGTACCGGCGCCGCCCCTAAAAGCTCTATCCACAATGCGGGCCTGCCCTGGGAGCTGGGGCTGGCGGAGACTCATCAGACCCTGATTATGAACGGCCTGCGGAACAAAGTGCGCATTGAGACTGACGGCAAGCTGATGAGCGGCCGGGATGTGGCCATTGCGGCCATTCTGGGGGCGGAGGAATTTGGATTTGCCACGGCACCGCTGGTGACCATGGGATGCGTGATGATGCGGGTCTGCAATCTGGATACCTGCCCGGTGGGGATCGCCACCCAGAATCCGGAGCTGCGGAAGAACTTTAAAGGAAAGCCGGAGTATGTGGAGAATTTCATGCGCTTTATTGCACAGGAGCTTCGGGAGTACATGGCGGCCCTGGGAGTAAGGACCGTGGATGAGCTGGTAGGGCGCACGGACCTTCTGAAACGCCGTGAGGATCTGAGCGGCAGGCAGGCCCAGGTGGACCTGAGCCGGATCCTGGGGAATCCCTGCCGGAATACGAAAGCAAATTGTATATTCGATGAAAAGCAGGTATATGATTTTGAACTGGAAAAAACCCTGGATGAAAAAGTACTATTAAAGCATCTGGGCAAGGCCCTGGAGAGCGGACAGAAGAGAAGCATTGAAGTGGACGTGTCCAACACGGACAGAGCCTTCGGCACCATCCTGGGCAGCGAGATTACCAGGAAGCTTGGGGATACTGTGGAAGAAGATACATACCGGGTGTTATGTAACGGAACGGGCGGACAGTCTTTTGGAGCCTTCATTCCCAAAGGGCTTACCCTGGAGCTGGTGGGGGATTCCAACGACTATTTCGGAAAGGGGCTTTCCGGGGGAAAGCTGATCGTCTATCCTCCTGCAGGCAGTGTGTTTCAGGCTTCCGAAAATATCATTATCGGCAATGTGGCCCTGTACGGTGCCACCAGTGGAAAGGCTTTTATAGCCGGTGTGGCAGGTGAGAGATTTTGCGTCCGCAATTCCGGCGCCAGCGCGGTGGTGGAGGGCGTGGGCGATCACGGCTGTGAATATATGACCGGCGGCCGGGTGGTGGTGCTGGGTTCTACCGGAAAGAATTTTGCCGCCGGTATGAGCGGCGGTATCGCCTATGTACTGGACGAGGGCAACGATCTTTACAGGCGTCTGAATAAGGAAATGGTATCCTCCAGTGAGATTACATCCAAATATGATATGCTGGAGCTGAAAGGCATGATTCAGGAGCACGTGGCGCTGACCAATTCCGAAAAGGGTAAGAGGATACTGGACCATTTCGAAGAGTACCTGCCGAAGTTCAAGAAGATCATTCCTCATGACTATGAGCGGGTCTTAAAGACCATTGTGCAGATGGAAGAGAAGGGCTTAAGCGCGGAGCAGGCGCAGATAGAGGCGTTTTATGCAAATACCCGCAGGTAATTCGTGCTGTATACGGCGGAACAGGAGGAGATCAAAATGGGAAAACCTACAGGTTTTATGGAATATAAGAGAGAAGTCAGCAGTGCCCAGGAGCCGAAGAAGCGTATCCGGCATTTCCGGGAGTTTCATGAACATTTGTCTAAGGAGGAGCAGCAGCTTCAGGGAGCCAGGTGTATGGAATGCGGTGTGCCTTTCTGCCAGGCGGGTATGCTGATCTGCGGCATGGCCAGCGGCTGCCCCCTGCATAATCTGATTCCGGAGTGGAATGACCTGGTATATACCGGTAACTGGAAGCAGGCATATAACCGTTTGAAGAAGACAAACAACTTTCCGGAATTTACCTCCAGAGTATGCCCTGCCCTCTGTGAAGCCGCATGCACCTGTGGATTAAACGGGGATCCGGTGGCAGCCAGGGAGAATGAGTATGCCATTATTGAAAATGCCTACAGGGAAGGCTATGCTGCGCCAAACCCTCCCAGGGTGCGTACAGGCAAGACCATTGCCATTGTAGGCAGCGGGCCTTCCGGACTGGCGGCAGCGGACCAGCTGAATAAAAGGGGACATTCCGTCACGGTCTTTGAACGTTCTGACCGCATCGGCGGCCTGCTGATGTACGGTATTCCCAATATGAAGCTGGAGAAGGAGGTCGTGGAGAGAAAACGGAAGGTGATGGAGGAGGAAGGGGTTACCTTTGTCACCGGAGTGAATGTGGGAAAGGACATGAAGGCCGACAAGCTGCTGCGGGAGTTTGACAGGGTGATTCTGGCCTGCGGGGCTTCCAATCCCAGAGACATCAAGGCACCGGGCAGAGATGCAAAGGGTATTTTCTTCGCCGTGGATTTCTTAAGGGCAAATACCAGGAGCCTGCTGGACTCCGGTTTTGAAGATAAACAATATGTGGATACAAAGGATAAGCACGTGGTTATTATCGGGGGCGGTGATACCGGAAATGACTGTGTGGGCACATCCGTCCGTCATGGCGCCAAAAGTGTGACCCAGATCGAGATGATGCCCAAAGCGCCTGACAGGCGGGCAGAGAATAATTCCTGGCCGGAATGGCCCAGGGTATGTAAGATCGATTACGGCCAGGAGGAAGCCATTGCGGTATACGGGCGGGATCCCCGGATCTATGAGGCTACGGTGAAAGAATTTATCAAGGATAAGGACGGCTGCCTGAAGGGAGTGAAGACCGTGAAGCTTGCCTGGGAGAAGGATGCCGATTCCGGCCGGATGAAGATGCAGGAAATACCCGGCAGCGAGCAGGAGCTTCCGGCGGATATTGTCCTGATAGCAGCCGGGTTTCTGGGGGCTCAGAGCTATGTGGCGGAGGCCTTTGGGGTGGAGCTGGACGGGCGCACCAATGTGAAGACCGAACCGGGGGACTACCGGACCAGCCGGGACAATGTATTTGTTACAGGGGATATGCACAGAGGCCAGTCCCTGGTGGTCTGGGCCATCAGGGAGGGCAGGGAGGCAGCCCGGGCGGTGGACGAGAGCCTGATGGGGTATTCTAACCTGGTGGTACAATAATGAGCGCTGCAGGGACAGGGATTTTGTAACAGGAATCATCAAAATAGATATTTTATGATACAACCGGCGCATAAAATATCTATTTTTTTGAAATAGTATGTTGCATTATATAATAGTATGTGATATGATGAACTTACCAAGAAACAATATTATAAAATGAAAGAGGAAAGAAGGAAGAAAAAGCAGAAGCAAAAAGTCCAAAGACAAAACAAGAAAACGGAACAGAACATGAAAACCGAACAGAACAAGAGAAATAATAGGAAGGAGAAGCAGAATGAACACACAGTTCAAAAAAGGAGCACTGGAGCTCTGTGTGCTGTCTCAGCTCACCAGGGGAGACAAGTACGGCTACGAGCTGACGGAGCGTATCTCGGTGGAGATGTCCATCGCCGGGGGCACGCTTTACCCGATCCTGCGGAAGCTGAAGGAGGAAGAGAGGGTCACTACCTATCTGGTGGAATCGGAGTCGGGACCGGCCAGAAAATACTATCGTCTGACGGATACAGGGAGACAATATCAGAGGCAGCTGCAGCAGGAGTGGGAAGAGTTTACCAAAGCAGTGAATGAGCTGATCTGGAATTGATGCGGAGAAAAGGAGGAAGCAATGACGAAATCAGAGTATATGGAAGCCTTGCAGAATAAGCTGGAATGCTTTAACAGGGAGCTGCAGCAGGAGATTGTGGAGGACTATGAGCAGCATTTCGCGGAGGGGATTGCGGCAGGCAAGTCAGAGGAAGAGATTATGACGGAGCTGGGCAGTATTGAGGATATGATCCGGGAACTCCCCGAGGAGGATATTGTACAGGACAATGGGGATGCCCAGGCACAGGAGAGGACGGAGAAGACCATGCCGGAACCCGGCAGGCAGAGTTACACCTACACGGGAGAATATAAGACGGTGGTGATCGACGGCGGAATTGCCGATGTCCGTCTGAAGCAGTCCGACGACGGCCAGATCCATACGGAATACAGTAACAGCGACCCGGAATACTGTTATTATCAGTATGAGGAAAACGGTATCTTCTATGTGGGGGTAAAGAAGGATCAAAACAGTGCCAGGGCGGCAAAGAGGGCGGTCAAGTTTATGCTCTTCGGGAAAACGGTGAAGGTGGATCTTGACGGCTCCTTTGAAAAGAATTTCGAAAAGAACTTTTGGAATGTCTGGAACGGCGGCGGCAGCAAAGATTCTGAACTGGAAGTGAGAATCCCGTCGGGAATCTCCCGGGTGGAGGTGAAGACCCGCAGTGCCAATATTGAGGCGGCGGATGTGACGCCGGAGGAGCTGGATATACGCACTACCAGCGGCGACATGGCAATCCGCCATGTGACCGTTGACAGGCTGAGCCTGAATTCCACCAGCGGCGACATCTCGGCAGAGCAGGTTTACAGCGGCAGTATGGATGTGCATGTGACCAGCGGGGACATGGCATTGGATCATGCGGAGACGGGAACCTTCCGTTTTCAGGGTGCCAGCGGGGATATTTCGGGGAACCGTGTGCGGGGGAACAGCGTGAACATTGGTACGGGAAGCGGCGATGTGGAGTTTGACGGTGTCTTTGAGCGGTATAATATCGGCACGGGAAGCGGCGATGTGGACATCAGGGTAAAGGCCGGAGCAAAAGAAGTCCGGGTCGGCACGGGAAGCGGCGACGTGGAGCTGGATGTGACAGAGGTGGAGAGTGCGGAAGTAACCGTGAGTACGGGAAGCGGGGAAGCGGTTATTTACGGCGCCGACGGGGCGAGACATCATATTACCATGGGCAGCAGCACCGTGGGCAGCGGAGACTGTAAGGTGCGGGTGAGTACGGGAAGCGGGGATGCAGAGATCCGACTCCGGGGCTGAAGATGACTTTACGGTTTTTGGGGGAATTGCACGGTGACGTGCAGTTCCCCTTCTTTGCAGGCAGCATTGATGGAGCCGCCCATGCGCTCGGTGAGCAGTTTGGCGATGGACAGTCCCAGGCCGGTGGAGCCGCTGACGGACTCAACCGTATAGAAACGGTCAAAGAGCTTTTCCACAATGACAGGGGTAAGTGCGGCGGCATGGTTTGCAAAGATAACGGTGCCTTCCTCTGTCAAAGTAACCCTGAGATCTCCGTCACTGTATTTTACGGCATTGCTTAGAATATTGGTGAAGATCCGGGACAGGGAGGAGGAATCCAGAGTCCGTAGGACCGGCCGGGAGGGCATGGAAATAACGGGTGTAATTTCACGCTGTTCCAGGCTGCTCCAGTATGCCATCAGACAATCCTCCAGAGCCCGGTTCAGGGACAGTCTTTCAGGGTGTTCCTCCCGGGCGGACAGAATGATGGAATAGCGGAACAATTCCTCTGTCAGCTGTTTCATGGTATGCAGCCGGTTCTGCAGGATGGCAAGATAGCGGGCGGGCTTTTCCCCGGCGGAGGCCGGAAACGGAGCCCCGTTCTCCGGCTCCCCGTGGTTTGCCAGTTCTTTCTGCAGAAGCTCCAGATAGCCGGTCATGGCAGTGAGGGGTGTCCGCAGGTCATGGGAAATATTGGTGATTGCTTCCTTTAATTCCCGGTCACCGTTTTCAAATCGGAGCTGCCTGCTCCGCAGCCGGGACAGCTGCCTGTTCAGCTGTGCGGCCAGCCGGCGGATATGACGGTCCCGGGAGGAGATTGTCACCAGGGCGTTCGTGTGAACGCCCTGGAGGTCGGTAGGGGTATCCGTAGTATTGCCAAGGGTATCCGCAGTACCGAGGATGTGGGACAATTCTTCACAGATCTCCCCGATGCTCTTTTGGAGCAGGAGGAGGCGGCCGGCCAGGAATATGGAAAAGAAGAATAAAACGGTGCATATAAAGTATATCATAATTTAATACTCCCTTAACCCGCCTGTTTCCGTCACCATTCAGTGATGCCGGACGGCATACTATTTTAAATCTTTTCTTCGGAAGGCCAGGATACCGCCTGCCGTAGTGCCGGCAGTAACAAAGAGAGCCAGGAGGCATGACTGCAGGGGATGCTGGAGGGCTCCTTCCTGGTTCAGCTGCATACTGATCCCCAGTGGCAGGAGATCCCGCAGGAATTCATGGATTTTACGAGACGCTCCCCGCAGATAGTGCGGGTTAGGAACGGGCTCCTGGGGAATTACGCTGCCGTCTATAGACATCTGGTACATTCCGGAGATCATTTCCGGTGCGTCCAACCGATTTATGATGACAATGGTTAAGAAAAGCAGGGCAAAGAAACCCATGATGCAGACGACGGAGGAGACGGGCTTGCTGGTAATCAGCATGGCAGGCAGGGTAAAAAGCCCTGACAGGGCGGCCGTCATCAGAATTCCGTAGCCGTAATTTACTGCCATGACTGCTGCCTGGCTTTGCGGCAGGCCAAACAGGGGAATTCCCACGACAAAGGTGATGAGGACAGCCGCAAGGCATACCAACAGGGAAGAGGCAAAGCAGATGACCAGGGAAGAAAGGTAGACAGCCGTTCTGCCATGACCGCATATCAGCTTGTTCCGCACGGTGCCGTCACTGTATTCCGTCCCCAAAAACAGGCTGGACCAAATGGCGGTGAATGCGCCGATCAGCATATAAATGCCATACAGATAGGCATCAAGAGTAGTCTGAAAATAGCCCAGCTTCATATCGTGATAATTGGAGAACAGGGCACAGATAATGATTCCCGGCAGAAAGATGATGCCAATCCAGAAACATTTGTTTTTCCAAAGCCGGCTGAATCCTGCAGACAATAATTTATTCATGGTGAGCTCCTCCGATCAGATTCATATAATAGTTTTCCAGGCCTTCTTCCCTTTCATGAAGGTTGGAAATGACACAGCCCTTTGCCGACAGGGCTTCCACCAGATCCGTGACGCCGATGGCGCTGTAGATCTCTGCCCGGTCATCTGATAACACGCGATATTCTAATTCCTTCTCATCCAGTACCATGCAGAGAGCCTGTATATTTGATACCGTGACACAAAGACACTTGCGGCAGGCGGCTTCCAGATCCTGTGCACTGATTTCCCGCAGGATGGTGCCGTGGTCGATGAAACCGTAATGTGTGGCCAGACGGGCCAGTTCGTCCAGAATATGGCTGGAGATCAGGACGGTGATCCCTTTTTCCCGGTTCAGCTTTAGGATCAGCTCCCGCATTTCGATGATGCCTTCTGGGTCCAGGCCGTTGGCGGGCTCGTCCAGCACCAGAAAGTCCGGGTTTCCTGCCAGGGCAACGGTAATTCCCAGCCGCTGCCGCATCCCAAGGGAAAAGTTGCCGGCTTTCTTCTTTCCGGTGTTTCCCAGGCCCACCAACGTAAGCAGATCGGGGATGGCCTCAAAGGAGGGCAGTCCAAGAATGCGGTATTGTTCCTTGAGATTATCCTCCGCGGTCATATCCAGGTAGATGGAAGGGGTTTCTACTACGGCGCCCATGCGTTTGCGGCTTTTGACGATTTCCGTTGAGGTATCGGAAATACCATACAGGGTATATCCTCCCGAGGTGGGGAATTGCAGGCCGCAGATCAGGCGGATGAGAGTGGTCTTTCCTGCTCCGTTTTTCCCTACAAAGCCGTAAATTGCTCCTTCGGGGATGTGCATGTTGACATTGTTCAGTACGGTAAGGCTGCCATACTTTTTTTGCAGTGCCGTGGTTTTCAGTACATATTCCATAAGAATCCTCCGTTTCCGGCAGTCTGTGATATAAGTGCAGACTGCACAAGTCCTATGTCCTTTAGTATAAAGCATAGAAGTAAAGAAAACGGTAAAGAAAAGGGTAAAGATTTCGTAAAGATTTATCGGCCGGGGCATAGCCTGAAGCCAATCCCCCAGACGGATTCAACCGTTTCCCCGGCTCCGGCCTGTTTCAGTTTCTTGCGCAGATTGCTGACGTGGATCTTCAGGGAGCTTTCCGTACAGTCGGGGGTGTCCGTGCTGATGTCTTCAAGAAGGGCGGATTTGGAGACCGGGCGCTCCGGATTCTGCATCAGCTTTTTTAAGATGGCATGCTCCGTCCTGGTCAGACGGACGGAGCCCCCGGGGGTTAGCAGTTCCCGTGTCCCGGTGTCCAGGGACAGGCCGCCAAAGGTCATGACAAAGCCGGCGGAAGCCTTGGAAGGAATGTTTACGTCTCCGGTATCCTCCTTACGGCGGCGCAGATGTACGGTGATGCGGGCCAGCAGTTTCTTCATTTCAAAGGGTTTGGTGATGTAGTCCACAGCGCCTCCCAGAAGCATATCGACCTTATCATCGAGTCCCGCTCTGGCACTGAGAATAATAACGGGTGTATTGATAATGCGTGGAAGAAGCTCCCGGCCGGACAGGCCGGGAAGCATCAGATCCAGCAATATCAGGCTGGGCTGCTGCTTTTCCAGCAGCAGAAGCGCCTCTGTGCCGGACCAGGCCCGCAGGACATGGTAGCCCTCCGCGGCCAGGCATTCCTCCAGCAGGCTTCCGATATAGTTATCATCCTCAATGACAAGAATTGTGTACATAGGATACTCCGTTCCGATACGAGTTTCATATCAAGCTTATTATGTCACAAACTGCCTTTTTGTCAATATCCGCTGACAGTTCAGTGCCCTGCATGAGCTGCTACAATATCTGGGGAGGCAGGGGGCACAGTTATATATTTTGGGATTCAAAAATTTTCAGTTTCATGTATAATGGAAGAGAAGTGATTAAGAGATAGGAGGAGTTTCATGTCTGAGAAAAAGCGTATGGCGAATCTGGAATTGCTGCGCTGTCTTGCCATGATGATGGTAATTGTATTGCATTACCTGGGCAAGGGCGGCTTGTTGGCAGAGCTGAAGGGGGATGGTATGGCAGATGTGGGTATGGCAGCCTGGCTGCTGGAGGCCTTCTGCATTGTAGCGGTTAATCTGTATATGCTGATCAGCGGTTATTTTCTGTGTACCTCATCCTTTAAGCTGAGCCGTCTGCTTCAGCTTTTGCTTCAGGTCTGGCTCTATTCGGTGGTCTTTGGAATGATTGGGGCGGCAGCGGGTATAGTCCGTGAGACGTCTGTGGATACGCACTATTTCCTGACCCTGATTTTTCCGGTATCCATGGAGCATTACTGGTTTTTGACGGCGTATGTTTTCCTCTATCTGCTTTTGCCTTTTCTGGGGGCGGCAGTGAAGCGGATGAGCAGGCAGCAGATGAAGCTGGCTATTTCTCTTCTGCTGATTACCTTCTGTGCTTTGAAAAGCATACTGCCCCTGAGGCTGGAAACAGATCAAAAGGGGTATGACTGCCTGTGGTACCTGTGTGTGTTTCTGACGGCGGCTTACATACGGAGGTTTGGATGGGCATTTCTGGAAAAGCGGGGCAGGGCGCTGGGCCTGTATGCGGCCTGCTGTCTGCTGGCCTTTGCCGGCACCATGGTCCTGGGCTTCCTTTATCTTCGTACCGGCAGCCTGGGCAGAATGACGGGCATGTGCATGGAATATAACCATATCCTGCCGTTCCTGGCAGCGCTGGGGTTGTTTGGATTCTTTGCGGGACTGGAAGTGAAAGGGAAAATTGCACAGGCTATTAATAAAATAGCTCCTTATACCCTGGGGGTATATCTGCTGCATGAGAACCTGGGGCTGCGTTATACCTGGCAGGGCTGGCTGGGGGCGGACAGGATTTCCAATATAGGAGGGCTGCTTCTTTGGACACTGGCGGCTGTGGCTGTGGTATTCTGTACCGGTATTCTCACTGATATGCTGCGGGCGCGGCTGATGAAGGGGCTTCATGCTTTGCTGGGTAAGCTGAAGGTCTATGGAAAGCTGGTTGAAAAGATCGAGAGAGCAGACGGATTGTTCCGGGAAGCATGAAAGGTGTAAATTATGGATATTTCACTGAAAAAGAGGATCGGGAATCTCTTTGAGAACCTGTTCGTGGTAATTCTGGTGTTTTACCCTCTGCGGCATGTGCAATGGGGGCTGGATCTTGCGGATACGGGTTACAATTATGCCAATTATACTTACATGGGGACGGAACATATGGATCCCATGTGGCTGTTTTCCACCTGGCTGTCCAACGGGGTGGGCCACCTGCTTACAAGGCTGCCAAACGGCGGCACGCTGGTGGGAATGAATCTCTATACAGGACTGTTTGTCAGCCTGTTGGCGGCGGCGGGATACCTGTTCTGTATTAAGAAGCTGGCAATCCGTCCCTGGGCGGCATTTCTGGGGGAGATGGCAGCGGTCAGCCTGTGCTGGTGTCCCACGGCACTTTTGTATAACTATATGAATTATGTATTGTTCCTGGGCTGCTTCATTTTATTGTACTGCGGTTTGACAAAGGATGACAGGAGATATTTGATTGCGGCAGGGATCTGCCTGGGGGCCAATGTGCTGGTGCGGTTTTCCAATCTGCCCCAGGCGGCCATGATACTGGCGGTGTGGTTTTACGATCTGGTATGGGCGAGGGAAGAGAAGAAGAACGGCGGTGCAGTGCAGGAGGGATTTTGGAAGAAATTATTGCGGCATACGGGCTGGTGCCTGCTGGGATACCTGGCTGCATTGGCGGTATTGCTGGGCTATATCCATATCCGCTACGGTATCGGTGAATATGCGGCGGGGATTTCCAGGCTTTTTGCCATGACGGAAACGGCTACGGATTACAGGGCCGTGGATATGGTGCTCAATATGCTGCATGATTATACGGAGAACTTTTACTGGGTGATCCGCATGGGGGTCTTTTTAGCGGCCGGATCGGTGCTGGCCGTGGTAACGGGACTGATCGGAGGAACAGGAAGGGGGGCGGCGGTTCTCCGGCGCGGTCTGCAGGCGGTCTGCATCGGACTGGGTATCGCAATGGCAGGATGGCTTTATTACAGAGATGATGCAGGTCTGAGGGTTCCCTTCTGCACCCTGGACTTTTGCGACTACGCTTCCATGTACAGGCCGGCGGTCCTGTTTCTGATGCTGGCCCTGTTCATTGGGGCAGTGCGGGTAATTCATCCCCGGAGCAGGAAAGAAGACAGGCTGGCGGGCAGTATGCTGCTCCTGGTGATCTTCCTGTCCGCTATCGGGAGTAATAACAGGCTTTATTCCAGCATCAACAATCTCTTCCTTGTGGCGCCTTATACGTTAGGGGCCTGCTGTGAATTCATCACAAAATGCAGGGATAAAAAGATAGCACATGTTACCATATCCCTGTTTCCGGCAAAGTGTATATTGTCGGTCTTTCTGCTTCTGTGCTGCTTCCAGTTTGGGGGGTTTGGACTGAAATTTGTTTTTGCCGAATTTACCGGAGTGCGGGACATCAGCTCCGGAGTGGATAATAACGAGGTTTTGAAAAAGGTGAAAATGTCAGGGGAAAAAGCAGATTGGATGAGCTCTGTCAGTGCGTATATCAATGAAAACGGGCTCCGGGGGCAGGAGGTAATCCTGTACGGAACCCCTCTTTCCCTGTCGATTCCTTCGCTGTCTTATTACCTGCAGATGCCCGCGGCCTTTAATCCGTGGATTACTCTTACCTCGTACGGTTATGAGGTGCTGGAGAAGGATATGGAGGAGCTGGACGGAAGGACGCCGGTGATTATATTTGAGAATGTGACGGCGCTGTACGAGGAAGGCGGTGTGGAAGCGCTGGTCAGGGCAGGAGTGAGTGAAGAAGAGATGGCGGCCGCTTCGGATGAAAAATTACAGCTGATATTGAATTTTATGGGGGAAAATGATTATACACAGACCTTCCGCAGCGAAAAGTTTGCCATCTACCAGGCGCAGGAACGCTGATGAAGTATGGCGGAAAAGGACTGCAGCTTATAAAAGCTGCAGTCCTTTTTTTTGCGCCTCCTTCATGACCTCTTCGGGCCACAGGGAGCATTGTACCTCGCCGATATGGGCTTTTCTCAGGAAGAACATACAGATACGGGACTGGCCGATGCCGCCGCCGATGGTAAAGGGAAGCTCGCCGTTTAAAACCGCCTTGTGAAAGGGAAGCTCTGCACGTTCGGGGCAGCCTGCCTTTTTCAACTGTTCCAGAAGAGCCTTTTCGTCTACCCGGATTCCCATGCTGGACAACTCCAGGGCTATGTCCAGAACGGGATAATAGACGATAATGTCCGCATTCAGGGCCCAGTCGTCATAATCGGGAGCGCGTCCGTCGTGGGGTTCCCCGCTGTCCAGAAGGTCCCCGATCTGCATAATGCAGACGGCGCCCTTTGCCTTTGCGATATAGTACTCCCGTTCCTTTGGCGTGTAGTCAGGGAACATTTCTTCCAGCTCGGAGGTAGTGATAAAGAAGATGTCGTGGGGAAGAATCTCTTCAATATAGTCATAATGGATGGACATATATTTCTCTGTCTTGCGCAGGACCTTATATACAGTACGCACGGTGTCCTCCAGGGTTTCCAGGGAGCGCTCTTCCCTGGAGATAATCTTTTCCCAGTCCCATTGATCTACGTAGACGGAATGGATATTGTCCGTCTCCTCATCCCGCCGAATGGCGCTCATATCGGTATAGAGACCCTCACCCGGGCCAAAGCCGTACTTTTTCAGGGCATAACGCTTCCATTTTGCCAGGGACTGTACGATTTCACCCTCTCTGCCGTCCTGGCACCTTATGTCAAAGGTGACGGGCCGTTCCACGCCGTTTAAGTTATCGTTCAGACCGGACTCCGGAGCTACGAACAGCGGGGCCGATACCCGCAGCAGGTGGAGGCGTTCCGCCAGCAGCGTCTGAAAGAAGTCCTTTACCATTTTAATGGCGATCTGGGTGTCATACAGGTTCAGCTCGGACCTGTAATTTGAAGGCAGTACAAAATTTTCCATAGTATTAACCATCTTTCTATATGTAATATTCCTTATGTAGTATACCCGCATTGGCCCTCATTTGGCAACTACTTTTTACAGGACTGCTTATGACTTTGTCGGGCCGGTTATACGTTATCCATCCAAAAATCTTCCATATTGCCGCAGAATCCCGGTTCCTGGCAAAAGTGCTGATAAATTTCCCAGACCTCATCCTCCGACTTTACATCTTCATAGAAGGTGACACCGGACAAATAACCTTCATAGGAAGGCTGGAAAGGGTCGCCGCCCAACAGAATCTGCCTGCAGGCCGGCAGGGAAGGGGCATCTGTCCGAAAGCCGGCCTTTCTGCCGTTTATGTAGGTGATCCCGATTTCCGTGAAATGGTCATAGGTTACGCATACGAATGTCCATATATCCTGAGGAATCTGCCGGGCAAGGGCGTCATGGAATCCGCTGATGTCCGTATCCTCGCTGATTCGGAAGATGCAGTAGCCCCCTGATACAAAAGGGGAAAAGGTACAAAAGCCGCCCCGGTATCGTACATAAATGGAACTGGTCCAGCTGGTCTGTGTCAGAGGCTTAAGCCACATGCAGATAGTGTAGGAGGACTCGGCCAGAATCGATGCCGGCAGCTCCACGACATTTTCCCGGAAGCCTCCTCCGGGGAAAAGAAGGGAACCCCAGTTGCTGCTGATCCCCTGGGAAAACTGAATATTCTGGCCGATAATCCGGCCGGTGTGTTTCCCGTCGGCGGAAGTAAGACTGCCGGAGAAAGGAAACTCCACCTTCTCGTTGCCCTGGGTAATTTTATCCTTTACATAATCATAATAAGAAGAAACGGGAAGGGGGACGGAGTAATAGCTCCCGCTGATGGCGTTGCAGCCGCAGCCGCTTAAGAACCGGACATCTTCCTTGGTATTGACGCCTTCGGCGATAATGGACATCTTTAATTCCCGCCCCATAGACAGCAGGGTCTTGATAATCTGGCGGCCTCTGCTGGATTCCAGTGCGTTATGCAGGTAATCAGGATCAAAGATAATGGAATCATATTGAAGCTTATCCCAGTAAATCAGGCTTTTGAAAGTGGAGCCGACTCCGATGATGGAGATACCGAAGCCCAGTTCCTTCAATTTTTTCAGGGTGGCCATCATGGTATCGCTTCCGCGGTCAAAGGATTTTTCGTCTATTTCCAGATCCAGCTCGGAAGGCGCAACGCCGCTTTCGCCGGAAAGCGCAGCAATCATTTGAGGAAACTCATTGTCCAGCAGCTGGAGTCTGGAAATTCTGAGGCCGATTTTTCCGTTCTGGCCTGTTTCCGAATGGTATTTTTGCAAATGAGCCAGGGCATTTACCAGCATCCACCGGGAAAGCTGGCGTATAAACCCGTTTTTCTCAAAAAGAGGCAGAAAATCACCCTGCTCTCTTGTGATACCCCCCGGCATATTCCAGTAAAGCTTTATCTGGGACAATTTGAGCTTTGATGTCTGGGCACTGATCACAGGGAGGTAACGAATTTCGAATTCTCCGTTTTCCAGTGCCGTTTCCTGCCGCTTCTGCATTTCTATCTCGGAAAAGACCTGTTCGGCAATGTCATTGAAAACAACATACCGGCCTTTCCCATGATTCTTGGCGGAATACATTGCCACGTCACACTTTAGCAGCACGTCTTCCAAGACACCGTTGACGGTTTCCCGGTATAAAATGCCGATGCTGGCAGACACGGAGGTAGAGATATGGGAGAATCCCTCTTTCCCGGTTATCCGGTCAATTATGTCATTGGCAATGGAGCAAAGGTGCTCCCTTGCCTGCTCCCCCTGAAATAATAGAACGAATTCGTCTCCGCCCAATCTGAAGATATGGGCGTCCGGCGCGCATTTATCCAGGATAAGCGCCACTGCTTTTAACAGGAAATCACCTTCGTTGTGTCCGTAGACGTCATTGACATTTTTAAAGTTGTCAATGTCCATAAACATAAAATGGCAAATACTTCCAAGGGGTATATTCTGGTAAAGGGTATATAACTCCCCGCGCGTATACAGCCCGGTCAGATCATCGCATTTTTCGTCTTTCATGGAGTAATCCTCTTTCACTGATTCTTTTTTCAACATAAAATGATAGCGGTCTACAGTTTTGGTCTCTATAAATTATTATAACGGAAAATGGAAAAAGGTCAATGAATTTTACTTGCCAGGATAGAACGTATGTGCTATGATGAAAAAAGAACAAATGTTTGTCCCAAAAGCGGTATAACTGCCGTGAACCCGTTGCTTAAAGGAAGGATCTGCGCCATGAATACCAAATTGGATTATCCCGGAAATAATGTGTCCCTTATGGAAAAGCTGGGCATCCTCACGGATGCGGCCAAGTACGATGTGGCCTGCACCTCCAGCGGTGTGGAACGGAAGGGCACGGGGGACAGTATCGGCAATTGTGTTGCTGCCGGTATCTGCCATAGCTTCAGCAGCGACGGCAGATGTATATCCCTGCTTAAGATTTTACTCACCAACCAGTGCATTTATGACTGTAAATATTGTCAGAACCGCTGTTCCAACGACATTCCCCGGGCGGCCTTTACCCCTGAGGAGATTTGTACCCTGACCATGGAATTTTACCGGAGAAACTATATAGAAGGTCTTTTCCTGAGCTCCGGTGTTGTGAGAAACCCTTCTTTTACCATGGAGCTGATCTTTCGGACGATCAACCTTTTGCGCAATCAATATCGCTTTAACGGTTATATCCATGTCAAGGCCATTCCGGGAGCGGATCCTCAGCTGATCCGGCAGACGGGATTCCTGGCGGACAGGATGAGCGTTAACCTGGAACTGCCTACTGCGGAAGGGCTGCGGAGCCTTGCACCCAATAAGAACAGAAAGACCATATTAACACCCATGCGCCAGATTCAAAACGGAATCCTGGAGAATAAGAATGATCTGGTTTTGTACCGCAATGCACCCAGGTTTGTGGCAGGCGGGCAATCCACGCAGATGATTATAGGGGCTACCCCGGAAAATGACTTCCATATCCTGAATGTGGCGGAGAGCCTGTATCAGAAATTCGGCCTGAAGCGGGTATTTTATTCGGCCTTTGTCAACGTGACAGGGGATAAAGCGCTTCCGGCACTGCCGGGGGGCCCTCCCCTTCTCCGGGAGCACCGGCTTTATCAGGCGGACTGGCTGCTGCGGTTTTACGGCTTTAAGGCAGAGGAGCTGCTGGATGAAAAGCGTCCTTTTTTCAATGTGATGCTGGATCCGAAGGAGGATTGGGCGGTACGGCATCTGGAGCAGTTTCCGGTGGAGGTCAATACTGCACCTATGGAGATGCTGCTGCGGGTTCCGGGGATCGGTGTCAAAAGCGCCAGGCGGATTGCAGCGGCGAGGCGCTGTAACAGCCTCTCTTTCGCGGATCTCAAGAAGATAGGTGTGGTACTGAAAAGAGCGGTATATTTTATCACCTGCGGCGGCAGGCTGATGTATCCGGTGAAACTGGACGAGGATTATATTGTCAGGAATCTCACGGACAGGAATGAGAGAATCCGCTTTGGCACGGACGGCATGTCCTACCGGCAGATGTCGCTCTTTGACGACGGCAGCTTTGCCGGTGAGCCGAAAGTACAGGAGATTATGCAGACAGCGGTGGGGCAGCTGTAAAGGATGAGCAGCTGCGGGTAATGTGTCAGGTGTAAGAGGATGAGCAGCTGCGGGTAATGTGTCAGGTGTGGGAGGATGAGCAGCTGCGGGTAATGTGTCAGGTGTGAGAGGATGAGCAGCTGCGGGTAATGTGTCAGCTGTAAGAGGATGAGCAGGATAGTTTGGAACGGAGGCAGAAATGACGGTTTACAGATGTGACGATTCACTGGAGAGTATCTTTACGGCTATTTATCTTTCATATGAAGAGAACCGGAATGAGGAGGATACCTGTCTGGCATTGGATGATGATCCGGTACTTTTTGCGGAGGATGTGCAGGTGCAGCCGGATCCGGCCAGGGCGGTAAAGGTGATGCGCACGCTGGAGCGGCGGTTTGGGGAAGAGGACTATATGACCGTCTGCAGGGCGCTTGCTTCCACAGAGCGCAGGAAAGCGCAGGCGGTCTACAGGACGGTGGTAAAGGGGCTGGATACCAGATGTGCCAGGGGGCATCTGTTTGACGATCTGACTGACCCATATGTGATGGAGGCCTTTTCCCTGGCCAGGCTGTCAAATCGGGAGATCGGGCACCTGATAGAGTTCCTGCGGTTTCAGGAGCTGGAGAACGGTATCCTGTATGCCAAGATCGGGCCGAAATGCAATGCCCTTACCTTTTTGATGCCCCATTTTGCAGACAGGCTGCCGATTGAGAACTTTGTCATACATGACAGCACAAGGAATATCTTTGGGATACATCCGGCAAGGCGGCAGTGGTATCTCTACACGGGCCGGGACGGGGAAGAGCCCACATTGCGGCTTTCCGAGGAGGAAGTGCAGTATCAGGAGCTGTTCCGCCATTTTTGCAGGACGATTGCCATCAAGGAACGGGAAAACAGAGTGCTGCAGCGGAATATGCTGCCTCTGCGGTTCCGGGAATATATGATTGAGTTCTGACTGCCAAAGTTACGGCAGGGAATTTGGCGCGGAAGCATAATTTTTTATTTTCCGGTCAGAACCGGGGAAGGAAATAATAGACAAAATATACAAAAACGGGTAAAAAGAGGGGAGAACTCTGGGGAAAATTGATGAAAACAAGCAAAAACAGTAAGGGGCAACGGGAAAAAGATGATTACGGAAAACGCTTTACATCCTGATTTTTTTTGCATATAATAGGGAATCATAAAAGGTATGAGTAACTGTTGTTATGGCGGAAAGGATGGTTAGAGATGGTTAAGACGATTCGTATGACGCAGAATGATGTTCAACATTTTGTGGACGTGACCTCCAGATGTGATTTTGACATCGACATTTCCTACAACAGATATGTAGTGGATGCCAAATCATTTTTAGGAGTGTACGGATTGGATTTCCGGGTGCCTCTGACAGTGTCTTATGAAGGCTATAATGCCGCACTGGAAGAGCTTCTCGAGAAATATGCAATCGCTTGTTGATACATCGGAACAAACTGACTCCCCGTGAAAGATAGTGCCCTATCTTCATGGGGAGTTTTGTTCTCTTATAGGAAACCTGCGCCGTCAGGCGTGTGCCAAGAGCAGGAAGAGCTCCTTTTAGGGAAACGCTGATGAAAGCGTTTTGCGGCATTTATTGCTTTAATGAGGAAGGGAGGACAGGGGTTTGCAAGAGGAGATCCATATTTCCGTCCGCAGTCTGGTGGAATTTGTGTTGCGGTATGGAGACATTGACAACCGGCATCAGGCGTCTCCCGACAATGCCATGCAGGAGGGAAGCAGAATCCACCGGATGATTCAACGGCGGATGGGGGCGGAATACCAGGCGGAAGTGCCGCTGAAGATTACCTTTGAGGAGAAGGGATATTTGCTGACCGTGGAAGGGCGGGCCGATGGGATTATTCATCATGAGGATCGGGTCATAATTGATGAAATTAAGGGAGTTTACCGGGATCCGGCAAGGTGGAAGGAACCGATGCCGCTGCATCTGGCGCAGGCTAAGTGTTATGCCTGTATCTATGGGCGCCGGGAGGAGCTGGAGACGATACAGGTGAGGATGACCTACTGTCATATTCCCACGGAGCAGCTTCGATACTTTTATATGGAGTATACACTTTCGGAGCTGGAGGAATGGTTTGACGGGCTGATGGCTTCTTATCGAAAGTGGGCAGATTACAGGTGGAGTTGGAAGCAGAAACGGCAGCAGTCCATCCAGGGGCTGAAATTTCCGTTTCCTTATCGGGAGGGTCAGAAGGAACTTGTAACGGACGTATATAAAACAATTTATCATAAGAAGAAACTCTTTTTGGAGGCCCCCACCGGCGTGGGAAAGACGGTATCCACGATTTACCCTGCAGTGCAGGCGGCCGGTCAGGGAAAAGGGGATAAGATTTTTTATCTGACGGCGAAAACCATTACCAGGACGGTGGCGGATGATACCTTCCGGCTGCTTCGGGAGAGGGGATTGTGTTTTAAAAGCGTCATACTTACGGCGAAGGAAAAGATCTGCTTTATGGAAGAGACGGAGTGCAATCCGGATTACTGCCCCTATGCCCGGGGACATTATGATCGAATCAATGCTGCCATGTATGACCTGCTGACCAATCAGGAAAGCTTCAGCCGGGAAATGATAGAGGAATATGCCGGGAAACATCAGGTCTGTCCCTTTGAAATGTGCCTGGACATGAGTCTGTTTGCGGATGCGGTTATCTGCGATTATAATTATCTCTTCGATCCCCATGTATATCTGAAACGCTTCTTCAGTGACAGTACCGGGGGCGATTACATTTTCCTGATTGACGAGGCACATAATCTGCTGGAACGGGGAAGGGAGATGTACAGTGCCGTTCTGGTGAAGGAGCAGTTCCTGGAGCTGCGCAGAGAATTGAAACAGACAATAGTGTCAGAAACTTCGACGAAATCCAGGAAATCAGCGGTATCCGGTCAGATGACACTGTTGATGACAGAGAATATGACGGAAGATATGACAGATGAATCAGGAGGGGTGCCGGAGGTTTGTGAAGAGATCATGGCCGAGGAGGAAACCATGACTGGCGAGGAGGCCATGGCTGGTGAGGAGGCCATGGCCGAGGAGGAGACCATGGCCGAGGAGGAGAGTATGGCGGCGGAAGCCCTGAATCATCTTTCACGGCGTCAGGGCAGGGAGAGAAGGCGGGGCGGGCGAAGCGTCCTTGTCCGACAGGGATATGCGGATAAGATGGTCTGGCATCTGGAGAAGTGCAATAAGGAGCTGCTGGCCATGAAGCGGGAGTGTGAACAATGCTCCGTGGTACAGGAGATTGAATCTTTTGTACAGCCGCTGATACGCCTGCAGGCCGTTATGGATGATTATCTGGCGGAGCAGGAGGAAGAGCAGACGGCAGTCAGGGAGCAGGTGCTGGACTTCTACTTTGAGGTCAGCCATTTCCTGGAGATTTATGAGGAACTGGATGAAAACTATGTGAAATATGTCAGATTATGCGACGACGGAAGCTTCCTGCTGAAGCTGTTTTGTATGAACCCGGCGGAGAAGCTGCGCCGGTGTATGGAGCGGGGACGCAGCAGTATCTTGTTTTCCGCCACATTTCTGCCGATACAGTATTATAAGAAGCTGTTGGGCGGGGAGGCAGAGGACTATGAAGTATATGCCCGCTCGGTATTTCAACCGGAGAAACGTGCGTTATTTATTGCCGGGGACGTGACCAGCAAATATACCAGACGCTCCGGAGAAGAGTACTTTAATATTGCCAGATATATTGAGGAGATCGTGAAGAACCGCCACGGAAATTACATGGTATTCTGCCCATCCTATTCCTTTATGTATGCTGTTTATGAGAGATACATGGAAAACTTTGCAGGGGAGGGGAGGGAGTGTATCCTCCAGGGGGAGCATATGAGTGAGGCGGACCGGGAAAGCTTCCTGGCCAGATTCAGAGGAAGGAACCGTATCGACCTGCAGGCTGAAAGCGCCATGCAGGCCGCTGTGGCCATGAAGATTGAAGAGGAGCCGGAGGATGTTATCCTGATAGGCTTTTGCGTCCTGGGGGGAATCTTCAGTGAAGGGATTGATCTGAAAAACGATGATCTGATCGGAGCCATTATCGTGGGAACCGGGCTTCCCCAGGTGTGCTTTGAGCGGGAAATTCTGAAGGATTTCTTCAACAGGGAGGGGGAGGACGGATTTGACTATTCCTATCGTTATCCCGGGATGAACAAGGTTCTGCAGGCGGCGGGACGCGTGATCAGAACCACGGAGGACGTAGGGCTTGTGGCCCTGCTGGATGAGCGATTCCTGCAGTTTGCATATCGGCGTATGTTTCCCAGGGAGTGGGAGGATTTTACCACGGTGACCGTGGACACGGTTGCAAAACGTGTGGAACGTTTTTGGAATGAGTGGTTATAGGTTTGCATGAAACGACGTCTTTTTTATGGGGAATGACATCGAAAAAAGTCGAAATGACACATGTGTATATGTGGATAACTCTGTGGATTTAGCCGACTTTTGATAAAATAACGCGAAAAAGGTGACAGGATGTTTATGATTCTTTCCTGCAGGATTTTTGCAAGAAAGGTGATTTAGTACCAAAACAGTCAACGAAGAAAAGGAGAAAAAATTATGTGGGCGTATGAAAGTGTTTTTTACCAGATTTATCCTATGGGGTTCTGCGGAGCACCCTTTGAAAATGACGGGGTGCAGCAGCATCGGATCCGGAAGGTGATTGACTGGATTCCTCATATGAGCAGGCTGGGCGTGAATGCGGTATACTTTTCGCCGCTGTTTGAATCGGACAGTCACGGCTATAACACCAGGGATTACCGGAAGGTGGATGTCCGTCTGGGTACCAATGAGGATTTTAAGGAGGTGTGTGACGCACTGCATCAAAACGGAATCCGGGTAGTGCTGGACGGTGTGTTTAATCATGTGGGCCGGGGGTTCGGCCCCTTCCAGGATGTTCTGCGGAACAGAGAGAGCTCACCCTATGTAAACTGGTTCTACCGCATTGCCTTTGACGGTAATTCCAATTACAACGACGGCCTGTGGTATGAGGGATGGGAGGGGCATTATGATCTGGTAAAGCTGAACCTGCAGAACGGGGACTTAGTGAACTATCTGCTGGAAAGCGTGAAATTCTGGGTAGAGGAATTCGGAATAGACGGCCTGCGGCTGGATGTTGCCTACAGCCTGGATGAAAATTTTGTGCGCAGGCTGCGCTCCTGCTGCGACGGCCTCAGGGAAGATTTCTTTCTGGTAGGCGAGATGCTGCACGGAGATTACAACAGACTGATGAATGACCAGATGCTGCACTCCGCAACGAATTATGAGTGTTATAAAGGGCTTTTCAGCAGCTTTAACAGTATGAATATGTTTGAGGTCAACCACTCTCTGATCCGTCAGTTCGGACCGGAAAACTGGACCTTATATAAAGGGAAACATCTGTTATCCTTTGTGGATAATCATGATGTGACCCGGGTGGCAAGTATTTTGACAAACAAGAACCATCTGCCCCTGATCTATGCCCTGGCCTTTGGAATGCCGGGCATCCCCTGTGTTTATTACGGAAGCGAATGGGGGGAGCAGGCCGAGAAATCTCAGGGGGATCCTGCCCTGCGTCCATCCTTTGAAGCACCTGTATGGAATGATTTGACCGATTGGGTCAGCAGGCTGTGCGAGGCGAAGAAGCATTCGCAGGCGCTGAATTACGGCAGTTTCCGCTCTGTGCTGCTGACGAACCATCAGTGTATTTTCGAACGGAAATCGGAGCAGGAAAGAGTGCTGGTGGCAATCAACGCAGGCGAGAATGATTTCACGGCACATTTTGATGCCGGCTGCGGAAGGGCAGTGGACCTGCTCACCGGGGAGGAGCATGATTTCGGAGGCGGTTCTGTATTAAAGGGCTATAGTGCGTATTTCTGGAAATGCGAAGTATGAAGGGAATGAAGATTTTCTAAGCGTGACCTATGCGCTTTGCGTGACCTGTGCGCTTTGGTTTCACCGATTGTTTGTGCCGCCAACAGCGGCACTGCCGCCGGGGAGGCGGGCTTTGCTCCTTCCTGGCGGCATATTCGGAGGTATGATATGATTGCGATAGATTTTGGAAATCTTTGTTTCAATGCTGCTGCTTCAGAACAGAGTATTTCAGCTGTTGCGGCCCCCAAAAGTGTTTATTCGTCCTTAGATGATTTTATAACGGCGGCTTTGCTTTTTTTGGATTCAGACGAGAGGTTCTGCGGTGACTGGACTGAACTGTATAAAAA